>Ga0307517_10002535_pt1 | contig 29109 bp, 30 predicted proteins | sample 23_EM_MG_FD_194515 | JGI IMG/M metagenome (GOLD analysis project Ga0307517, IMG submission 194515) | Populus trichocarpa ectomycorrhiza microbial communities from riparian zone in the Pacific Northwest, United States - 23_EM | ecosystem: Host-associated > Plants > Roots > Unclassified | place... | reverse complement strand
CCCGAATCTCCTTGGAGAGGGGAAGCCTGGATTTGAGGACACATTCCAGCACCGCCAACAACATCCATGGTGTTAGGTCCAAAGGCGATTCGAGGGTAAAAGGGAGTCCGAGACTCTTCAGCAGGGTATTTAGAGTCGCGGTTAACCCATCGAGGGACTGGCGATGGGGGTCATTGAGGTCTTGGACACTGAGGGTCGAAACGGTTGTGGTCATGGATGGGTGGCGGGTGATCGGCCCGTATTTCTGGCGCACTTCCATTCGTTGATCACCGGCACCGTCCGACTCATCCAATTCGTCTGAGCCCACACCGACTCAACTCTTTCGGGGAGATCGCGAACCATATCCACCATGGCCAAGTACTGGGAATATTTGCAGCCCGAGCACATCGCTTGGATCGTTACTCAGAAGCTTTTTTGGGTCGCGACTTCCCCTTTGAACCCTGAAGGTCACGTCAACGTATCTCCAAAGGGCGTTGCGGGGACATTCCACGTCGTGAACGAGCGTATGGTATGGTATGAAGATCTTACGGGAAGCGGTGCGTATATCCATTTCACTGGTCACCCCAGAAGGTCACGGTATAATCCCAGGAATCGAGACGATCTCTCACATACGCGAGAACGGTCGGGTCACTATCATGTTTTCCGCATTCGAGGGCGCTCCACGGATAGTACGGCTCTTTGGGAAAGGTAACTGTTACTCGAATTAAGGCCCGAGTACGCTGATATTGTCCCTCAGGAACTGTTTACGAGTTTGGATCAAAGGAGTACACTGAACTCATCCCTCCTGAGAAGAGGAACCCTGGTTCTCGTGCGGTGATAATGGTAGATATCTACCAAGTCAGTTCAGTATGTCGATCTTTACTTGAAGGATACCCCGTCAGAAACTCTTAACATGTTTCGGCAGTCCTGCGGATTCGCCGTCCCGTTCTATTCCTACCAAGGAGAACGACACACCCTGAACCAATACTTCAACAACAGAGAGAAAAGGGACAATGAAGCAGAAGCTGATGCAGAGAACCCATCAATGTGCAAGGCTGAGAGCGGCCTCAAAGAATACTGGGAGCAGAAGAACGCTCAAAGTCTTGACGGACTCCCCGGCCTTTCCTCCGCTTCGAGCGTTGGGTTTCGTCCAAATGGCTACAATGTGAACCTTTGGTCAAGTTCCTCCCCTCCCCCCCACGAAAAACAGACGGACAAGGCAGCACGGGAGACACATTATGTGGACGCTAAGTTCCTGGCCGGGGTAGCAACGGGAGGATTGTTAGCGACCGCCTGCTACGCAATTTTCCAGCATACGCAACCACATCTCTCCGTGCTGCGGTCGTGACACAGTTGATTTATTTTGCTTTGGAATCGTTGAAATGTACCATAACTGTATCAAGTGACGAAGTTGCATGCATTAAATAAACTCTTCGGTTTCTCAGCTCTTCCATCCCATGAGTGTGCACACGATATAGGTGGGAGAGCCACCAAGAGGGTGGCCCGGCTGGCGCACCCGAATCTCTCCTGGAGGGTCGCCGCATTCAACCGCTGGTTTATTTCCATGATTACCACAACTTCCCAGCCATGCGGAAGATCGGCAAGGCAGCTTCGCAAGTTTACATTAAAACCCAATCCTAGAGATAACCGCCCTGAAGTCACAAGACATACATACACCCAAGTTCGCTGCATTCTAACCTTGTGATACAAATGAACGGAGGAATCCCTAAAACACCAATCACGACGCGGTCCCGATGTAAACACAGATACATTTCCCTCGCACGGTGAACCCGTCACAGAGAGACTTCACATATACCCAACCCGATCAGCGACAAGCCAGTAGGTCATCCCACTAGGACCCTCCTCAACCCAACCCAGAGGTCCTAAATCACACTCCGCGCATGTCAATAACTTGACTGGTCGTGAGCTGTCTGACGGTTGGGCCGGCGATCCGTCGGTGGGCAACGTCTTGGAGAACCCGATGTTCTCAAATACCATGGGGTTTGCCGGAGGTCCTATCTTCCACGCGGATATTGGCTCAGGTGGAGCCGGGAGGTGAGGAAGCAGATCCCGTGGTGGGAGGTTTCGAGGATTATCGATCTGCTGAGGATGTCAGAATACTGGCAGTTCGCGAGTCGAATCCTATAGACGTTCACCGTGACGCTAGAGCGTTCCACGAGCGTTGCGGTCCTCGCGAGGAGAATGACGCTCCTGCACACTATCCGAGGGCAGTAAAGCCGCAGCTTGTTCAACCCCCGTTCGTCAGCTAGTTCCGAGGGCCCTCCCGGGAAATGTGATGTCAGTTTCTTTTCCGGCTGGTGAGCTTCTGATTGATTGTTTTGCTCCTGGAGGACTTCAAGAATCCGACGCTGTGTCGCGGCATCCGGTATATGCGGCTGGAGTGAGTATCGCAACTCAAACCACGGTTTCGAACCGTGCACAACTCCGCTCTTCCCAATCAGTTTGAATCCAGCGGCAACATAAAAATCGACCAACTCCTCGTGAGCGATCAACGAGATTCCATCGTACGGTCCGTCCGTCCACCGCCTAATGTACTCCTCCAAAAGAGCGGATCCAACTTTCTGCCGCTGGTGTTCTGGGTCGACGCAAACGGAGTGAATGCAGATCGTCTTCCCTTCTGAATCGTGGGTCGTCATTGATTCATGTGTAAGGCTTTCGGATTTGGATAGGGTGGAGCATATGAATCCCATCAGCAGCTTCTCGCCAAAAAAGCCTTGATCATATGCCCCTAAAAAGAGGCCAGGTGCGATGGATTGGCGATAGACGAATGCTTCAAAAGAACCGGCTTCATCCGCAGGATACGCTAGGTTGCCGGTTGGCAAACGGAATGTGTGGAAAGGAGTTGACCCAACCACTCACCGGCCGTTTCGATCCTATGCGCGTCCTCCACCTGTTCTGCGGGGATGAGGGCAAACAATGGTCTCATCTCTATCCGATTTACTGCCAATCGAGGTTTCAATGATTAGATCTGCGAATAACCGGACAAACTTAAAATATCATAGCACAGAGTTAGAGTGTAGCACGAAATACGCAGTGCTCCTCTCACCGATTGACCGTAATGTGAACGGATGAGAGCGTTGTCCGGAGTCAACGCCGCAAGACAGCTCACAGAATAGCAGCACGTGACGTAACCCATCCATCCCAACCCTCCTGGCTGTACTGGACCCAAGGAACGGCTACCCTCATTTCGCGGTATATAACGACAAACGAACTTAGTACATTAGGGGGCAAACACAACGCCCCAACTTCACCAGGCCCATTCCCCAAGGTCATGGTATCGCAACAGCCACTCCCAATCCTCATTCCCATCGAAATCCTCCACAGTTCTAGTAAAACACCTTCGAGCCGACCAGTCCTCCATTTCGACCCAGTTCTCTCCATCTCTACGGATATAAGACATCACTTGGTCCAATCCAAGAATCTCGACGGAAGGGAGTTCGTGGGCGAGCTCGTCGGAGAGGAACGCGAATGAGCGTCCGCAGTTCCGCATGTAAAAGAAGGAAATATTGTCGAGAGCCTCAATCTAAAGGGGGTGTCTAGTAGTTAGACCGAGCACAGGGCGGAGAGGCAAAAGGTACGAACGAATAAACGGCAACCGTCGTTCTCTTCCTCTCCTCCGATATCCCATTGTGTGCTCACCCTCAACGCGGATAGCCTTGGTGGGAGGGCCGTCGCGAAAGAGAGGAAGTCATCCTTGGTAAAGACCCTGACCCCGGTGGTAATTCCCAAAACCTCCAGTGAAGGCAAATGGTTGAGCAAATCCCAGAACGGCGCGAAGGATGACCACCCTTGAGGCCAAAGGTGGATATCAAGCGCTCGCAATTCCCTCTTACCCCGCAGGAAGCGTGCCAGGGATAGGAATTGGGATTCTTCTATGTCCACGTCCGGCTGCCAACCCCTATACGGGGACATGATCTTGAATAAGCGCAACGAAGGAAGGGAGTCGGAGTGATCTTCAAAGAGGGGAAAGATTGCACGATTATCTAATCCCAGAACCGACAAGGACTCCAACCGCGCCGCATACCGGAAAATGAGGGTGAGGTTCTCCATATCTTGTCCCAGGAATATATCCAGGTGAGAAAGGTCCTCGAAGACACGAACGGGTACCCGCCAAAGCGGTTCAGCGCAGACCGACAGTGACCTGACGGTTGATTCACTGCCTTTGATCAAGCCATTGACATGATCGGAATGGCCGAGCAAAAAATCCTCCATGTGAACCGAGAGATCGTACTGGTAGAGAATGGATTTGAGGCCTGCGGGATGCATGCTCGGACACGGGAGGGCAATCGTGTCGTCAACACTGGCAAACAGATGATAAGCAAAAATCTCCACGACACGTGAGACCAGACGTACGTCATATGGATTTCCTGCAGCTTTGGGCAACAAGATGGGAGTTTTTCCACTATGTCCATAAGAGGGAGTCCGTTGCCGACCCACGCAAAGGAACGGAGGTTTGTGAGAGCCTTCAACGCTTCCACGATTACCCCATTGTGAAAGTAATCCACGTTCCGCAACTCCTCGGTCGAATAGTAGATCGTGATCCGTTGAACAACTGAGGCGAAGGATTTGTCGCACCTGACCCTGCTCAGCATTTCCCACGACAGGGACTCGGTCTCGCCGCGAGCGACTTCCAGCAGGGTATAGGGGGTGTTATCTGAGCGCGGATACGCGAAGCATATCTTCAGGTGACTGAAGAGGCGCTTCAGGGCAACGAGACGATGAAGGCGAGATACAAGTAGGAGTGGGGGCAGCTCGATTTGGTGGAGATGGTCGGCAATGAGATACCAGACCTCGAGCGGCATATGGGCGCACATCGTTCTGAGTGAACGCCGTCGGGGCTTGCCGATCCGACAGCTCTGTGGCTCATTTTCAAATACCATGGTTTAGCGTAGAGAATCCTAACCGTGGGAAGAGTATCCCAACACAAATAGAGGTACACTATCCGAATCGCGTACAAGGCAAGGTGAAAATTAATAGGTCTGCTTCCCGTATGTGTTCTCCTCAAGTTCGATCTCACGAGCCTCCTGGACGAGCTCACAAACAGGGCAACAGCAAGCAGCGAGGCAGTCGACACAGCCATTACCGGAGATGTTGTAGCGGCCACGAGTGGAGCCCCGTTGCATCGTCTGTACGGTCGTTGAGTTCTCCGACAGCTGAAATCGGTGATTATATAGGGAAACGAACCTGCAAGAGACAAGGAACACCAATGCAGGCAGCAGCAACATAAATGAGACAGGAGCCGCTGCAGGCATCACCACCGGATGGATGGGGAGATCCACGGTTTGAGAGATGTTCGAGCCTGGAATTGATCTTGGAGTATACAATGCAGGGACAGCAGGTGGCGGTGATACCTGGGACCGAAGGTGAGAATCACGATTCAAAACGAACGCGGCTGGGGGAAACGTACAGGTGCCGCAGTCACCGAAGCATCCGAAGAAAGAGTTGGACCAACCCCGCTTGCCGTTGGCGTCCAAAGGCAAGCTGTTGGGGTTGGTGTGAGATGCAATCTGCATTCCCTCGTGTCCCTGTGCGAAACTCGTCAGTGTCGTCGCACGACGAGGCGAGCTAAGAGGAACAAACGGCAGGTTGAGTGTTCTTGGACATTGTGTACAGTTACGTTGGCGGTGGGTCGAAGAGGGGAATTTTTGGGGTGCGTTGAAGCGAGGTAGTTACTCGGATTCGTCTCCTTTTGAATCATTCTTGAACAAGGGTCGGGCTCGTCATTGGTTCGCCAACGTCTGCCGGAAAGCCGACAGGGACCAGGGGAATGGGGATGGGGTGGAGAACCGTTGACGCGACGGACGGCAAGGTCGATCGTCGGTGTTTTACGAGAGCGGAATCCCTACAGTGAATTCTTGTCAGCGTGAGAAGCCGCACCGTGTCACAGCCGTAAATCTCCCCAGCAACGACGATCAATGCTGCTGCTTCCGGCACATTGCAAAATATAGACAGATTACAGCGCGTTGCAAACCGATAGACCGCTTTTCAAAAAAATAGAGTTTTTTTTTTGTTTACACAACTGTCCACTTTGACATGTAAACAAAGAAATTACACCCTGACCGGCAGAGACTGCACACACCCCCACACCCTCCCAAACACCTCCGGAGTTAGAGCCGGAGGTATAAACCACTGTGTCATTCTTGCTTGTGAGCGTGGGGGCAGAGTTGAGTGTAGGCATGGGCATGGCGAGGCATCCGGACGGCCAGGGCTGGTGGCGAACAGCGCTTATCAACTTCGCTGATCCCCGCACCAATTCTGCACCCAGAATCTTTGTTTACATGTCACAGTATAAACAAAAAAAAACAACACTATTTTTTTGAAAAGCGGTCTATCGGTTTGCAACGCGCTGTAAGCCCGCAGATTCCGGACATATTGTAGCCGGTCTTTTCTCAAATTTTCACACGGCCAGAATATTCGTGTGGATGGAATTTTTGCCAGCCGACTCGCGGAAATTAGATAAGCAAAGTTTATTACCAAAAAAGGAACTACGTTTGCTGGCCTCCCCCTATTTACAGTCTCGCAAGCTCGACTAACACAGGGGGAAACAACGGCTGTCGTACTGGGAGAATGAATCAGCCGGCCTCAGTGGTTGGCGTTCCGTGTCGAGGAGCAGATGCCGATTTCGGACCCCGCTTATCCATGGTTACTTTGCTGACAGGTCTCAGGTCTTCGCGTTGTTAGCGAGGAGTATGCAGTCAAAATTGTCTAAATGCATAGTGGCGGTGTTTTGAAATTCTAACGATTCCGATCTGAGGATGGTTTCTGTAAATACAAACGACAGCACGAAAGGCAGAGGCAGGGGATGGAGAGGAGAAAAGATTTTATGCAGTTAAACAATTTTGATTGAGATTGGAGCCGGGGGTGCGTTTTCGAAAAACTTTTTGGGTGTCGGTTTATGGATCTGGCACGAGACACGCGGATAGATTCCTTCGCAAGGTCCGGAGTGGACACGTGATCACTGTGACAAACTCAATCGCCTCCCGCCGCCATCGGTCGGCTACAAAGCCCCGGCGTTCTCTGTATGAACAGGACAATCAAGATCGTACCGTAAGTAAAGTTCGACCTCGCCTCGGTCTGTGCTCTCAGGCTGTTTCAAGACAGCAGAGGTTTATCGTTATGTGCTATTTTTCCTTTGTCGGGTTTCAACTTCGTTTTCGCGTCAACGCGACACACATCTCCCTCCCTCTTGCACCAACTTGCGTTTTATACTGTGCGGCGTCATCTAACCTTGTGATCCAGCCACACTTTTTGACATCGGAGCCGGGATAAGCGCTTGCTATATCTGCCGCCTCCAACCGCGCCACACTTTCTGCACCTCTGCCTCGACGTTCGTGACTTCCTTCCCTCGACCTGAAGAGGTTTCCAATATACCATCGAGAGATATCCCCCGATGAGGTACGATAGAAAGAAGGCGAAAGCCTTTGATCCCGACACAGCCATTCCTGCGAGCCGGAGTTACCAGCTCGAACTTCTCGAAGAAAGTTTGAGACGAAACATCATCATCGCACTTGATACTGGCGCCGGAAAAACTCACATCGCGGTTCTGAGGATCAAGGCTGAAGTCTTGGAAAGGGAGACTCGCAAGGTGATCACATTCCCTGGGATCTTGATGGGCGGTGCGGCTGATGCGGCTTGCGGTGGATATTCTACAGCTATCGTGGTTCGTCGCGCCCACAGTAGCCCTTGTGCAGCAGCAGAGAGACGTCATCGCGACCCATATACCAGTATCTGTCGGATTGGTGTCGGGCGCATCTGACCCCCACCAATGGAAGGACCCCTCACTGTGGCGGGGGATCCTCGACACTCACCGTGTTATGGTCACTACCCCACAAGTACTTTTGGACGCCCTACGACATGGATACGCCAATCTCGGTGCCGATATTTCTCTACTTATTTTCGACGAAGTTCATCATGCCGGGAAGAATCACCCATACAACGCGATCATGAAGGAGTTCTACCATATTTTACCGCCTCGAGGCTCCCCACCGGCCACCGAAAATCACGTTCGGCCAATGGTGTTGGGGTTGACTGCTAGTCCCATCTTCGGTGGTGACCCAGATCAAGCTTTTCGGTACGCTCCTTCCCAGCAGCTTCGGGGTGTTCACAGACTAACATCTCGAGTTTAGAGTGATTGAATCCAACATGGACGCAACCATTTGCTCCACACGATTCAACCGTGAGGAACTAACAAAACACGTTCACCGGCCTGTCTTCAAACGCGTCCAATACCAGACACCAGACTACGCCGCCCAGCCCTTCCCATACGAATGCGTACTTCCTTCCCAAAACTTCATGGCCCTGCAGGAAGTTGTCGTTGGCATGGACATCGAAAACGATCCTTGGATTAAACAATCCCGCGCTCGTCTCGCCAGGCTCCCTCCAGGAACATCCAGGGTTCAATTGGATCAAAAATTGTCCAAAACGCTTGCAAAACAGGACACCTCCACCCACCGTGGTCTCCGTGATTTTCTCACTGCCGCCTCCGCCATCTGTGTGGATATTGGACATTGGGCAGCCGACTGGTACGTCGCGAAGGTGATCGAGAAGGCGAAGGCAGCTGGCGGTCCCTTCCAAGACGTCGTTCGTCGCTGGCAAGACTCCGAAAAGTATTACCTCCTCGAGGCCCTTGAAAAGGTCTCACTTGTTCCCGTCTCGCACGACCCAGCCGATATTTGCGCCGGATGTAACGATCGTCTTAACGTCCTGATCGAGGCACTCATGAACGAGAAGATGGACTTCGAGATTGACGACATGGAATTCAGTGGAATAATCTTCGTCACCAGACGCGACGTGGTGGTTGCCCTTTCCGAGGTCTTAAAGCGCCATCCATTCACCAAGGATACGTTCCGCGTCGGCTCACTTTTGGGGAACTCTTCCGATAGTCGCAGAACAAGTTTCCTGGATATCACCCGCAGCTTGATCACCCAGGAAACCGCAGAGACTCTTGCAGACTTCAAACTTGGTTACAAAAATCTCATAGTATCCACCAGTGTTGCTGAGGAAGGTATTGACGTCCAATCGTGTTGTTCGGTTATCCGGTGGGATCTACCACAGAACATGATTAGCTGGGCGCAGAGTCGTGGGAGGGCGAGGAAGAGGAAGAGCACCTTTGTCATTATGACTGAGATCGGCCAGGACCCTTCTGTTCTGCGTTGGGAAGAGTTGGAGAGGAAGATGGTCGAACTTTATAATGATCCATCACGAGACTTCCAGGAGGAAGAAGATCCCGATGATTCCGATGAGGAAGAAATGGTGTTCCGGGTTGAGAACACGGGGTGGGTTTTCTATCTTGAGAACATTGTACACGGCTCACATCACATGTCCGATAGAGCTACCCTGACCCTCCATTCTGCCATTGGCCATCTCAACCATTTCTGCGCGGTCATGCCTACCGCTGGTTACGGTGGCTGCCTTCCTGTCTTCGAGACCGATCCTCCCGAGTTCCCTGAGAATTGGCATGCCACTCCATACCGAACCACCGGCTCCAACCCCGTGGTCGAAGGTCCATTCGGCGCGACTGTTCACCTCCCTCGTCACCTTCCCCCCGAACTCCGAGTGTTTACAACCCCTCGAATCCATCTAAGCAAAAGCAGCGCGAAACGCCACGTGGCTTTCCAAGCGTACAAAGCGCTGTACGACTTTCCCGATGAGAAATGGTTGAGCGATAACCTCCTGCCTTTATCCCACCTTGGAGAAGATATGGAGGCCTTGTTCGCGGCCGGGATCGAGAAGCGGAAAGGATTTTCTGTCGTTGCTGTCCAGATGAACCCGTGGGCTTCGGAGGGTGACAGTCTGCGTTGGTGGGCCTTCAAGCTCAGCATCGATCGGTTGCAGGATATGGTTCTCATCGTCAGACGCGAACTCCCTCAGCTTTCGGGTGAAGAACTCCCCATCTTGTACATCCCCGGTCGTGGCGCGGTAACTGTCCATGTCGAACCTCTCGGAAGCGCTGAAGACCTAACCTTTACGCTGGAAGACGCTAGGCAGTTTACTCGTCGTCTCCTTTGGCGTGTACCCGGTTCCAGATCTACCCTTTCATGGACGGAAACCGACTTTGTATATCTTCTTCATCCTTTTGGAGAAGTCGAGGATCCTGTTTGGGATGAACGTTGGAGGTGGGCTTGCAAAGATGCCGATGGACCGCCCGATGATAACCTCCTGACCTTGGATCTGTTCGGGACAAAGTTCGACTACCCGACGGACATCACATATGTCCAGACTTCTCGCAAGCGCGGTGACTACCGGTTCATCCAGTGGCGCAACGAGCCGCTTTCGGATAAGGAAGAGGAGAGGATACGCCAGGAGTACGCAAAGAGGAAGGCCTTTGATATAGAGATCACGTACCCTCTGTTAGAGGTTCGTGCCAGGGGTCGCAAGGACTTCACCATTCCCTTCCCGGTCGAGAGCAATAAAGTCAGATCGGACGTCTACCACAATGACACGGAATTTTTGGTTGCAAGTCACACAAGATTGTTCTTGGCTTCCCCCGACCGTTCCCGTTGGGCGGGCGCATTGCCTTCCCTCTTCCGACAGATGTCCATAAATCTTACCGTCATCTCGTTCCGCGATACGCTCCTTACGTCCACTCCCCTTTACGACATTCCGTTGGAGTCTCTGACCACCGCCCTCACCGCTCCTGCAGCAATGGCGCCGACTGACTACGAGCGAATGGAGACACTGGGAGACACTGTGCTGAAGCTTCTTGCCAGTATACAGGTCATGGCTGATCATCCTTTCTGGCACGAAGGGTATTTGACCTCGAGGAAGGACCACGTGGTTGCTAATGTCTCGTTGGCGAGGGCGGCGACGGAGAGGGGGCTTCCTCAGTGGATTGTTCGTGACCGATTCATCCCTACCAAGTGGCTTCCATTACTCCATCAGAGGGACGAGACCCCCGAGGACGAGGAAGAGGAGAAGGAAGAGGAAAAGAAGGTGGACCTATCAACCAAGACTATCGCAGACGTTGTAGAGGCTTTGATCGGCGCTTCCTACGTCCATGGAAGTTTCGACTTGGGGTTGGAGTGCATCAAGCTCTTCAAACTTGGGATGGAGTGGCAGCCATTGGGAGAATCTGTGGAGAAGATTTTCTCCAAGGTTGAGGCATTGGATGATGGAGAGCTTCCCATGGACATGATTTCATCCGTCGAGAAGATACTTGGGTACGAATTCACCAAAAAAACGCTCGTCGTGGAGGCCCTTACACACCCGAGTTACAACCTCGGCGTCCGAACCCGGCCATACGATCGATTGGAATTCCTCGGGGACGCCGTTTTGGACATGGTTGTCTCCCACCTCCTTTACCACGCCGCTGGAAAGAACTACAATCCCGGTCAGATGTACCTCCGCAAGGTCGCCATCGTCAACCAGCATTTCCTCGCTTTCATCTGCCTGGATGCGTTCACGACCACGGACGTGTTCATGGCTCGCACAATGGACAATGGAACAGCTATTCTAGAACTGGAAGAGAACCTGGTTTACCTCTGGCAGTGCTTGCTCCAGTCGAACTCACGCGTCATGGAGGATATGTCGGTCACGTGCACGAGGTACGAGAAAGGGAAGGACAAAATTGTAGAGGCGTTGAAGGAGGGCGGGATCCATCCGTGGGCGGCCTTGACAGCCCTTCAAGCCCCAAAGTTCTTCAGCGACATCATAGAGAGTCTGTTGGGTGCCATTTACCTTGATACCCGGGGGAACATGGACGTTGTTGGGAAGGTTTTGAGGACGTTGGGTGTTTTGCCGGTTTTGGAGAGGATTGTGGTGGAGGAAGTGGACGTTCTTCATCCGGTATCTCGCCTGGCGCAATGGGCATCAAAGTCAAAACCGCAGAAGATGATCAAGTACTACTTCGAGATCGCGGAGAAGAGGGTCACGTGCACAATTAGGATGAAAGACAAATCCCCAACAGCCCACGGCGAGAAGGCGGAAGCAGTGTCAGGGACCATTGACGAGGAGTTGGAGACGATTGCTGTGGCGGAGGCGGAGTACCGTGGACATGGGAGCAAGGAGGAAGTCAAGTTCGCGGCGGCAGAGCAAGCTGTTCAGGCTTTGGATATTCGAGTGATTCGTTCGTTGGAAGATGCAAAGATGGACATCGTGGCCTAGTCGTTCATAGGAGTACCCCTATATCAGTGGTGTCATTGTCCGCGATAACGAGCGATCGTGAGAAACATTCCGCCCCCCCAGCGACTAAAGGTAAATCCGACCGATAACGCGCGTAACGGCTAAAAGGGCGCACGCGCCGCTGATAATCCATGTACTGCACGGACATATGTTTATGCGCAATATGATTTGAGGAGCTCGGATGCCCGCACGCCGCTCTCCGTCGGGGGCGGATACTTAGAAGCACTGTAGACTGGAAAGGATGCTGATGTCAGCGTGTTGATCCGTTGTGGCAGAGTGGGGCATCGTCTTCCCTTTCCCTCCTTGAGTCCTTTGACAACCGTACGGGTCCGAGCCCAGCGCAGCCCCCGCCACACTTCGCATCGCCACCCTTTCTCTTAGACCACAATGTCCGACACCGTGCTCAACCAAATTCTCCATCAGCTCCAGGCGCTTCAGGTGTCTCAGCAGGCATTGCAGGCTAAGGTACGTCGGACCATCGACGCGAGTGGCAGCGGTAGGGATGGTCTCACCAAGCTGCGGCTGACCGCTGTCGTCTATAGGTCGACAGTCTTGTCACCCACCGTAGCGTTCCAGACTCTCCGAGTTCCGTGTCTGGCATTCCGAGAACCGAATCGCCCTCGTTGGCCGTCGCTTCTCTCCCTAGCGTTCCGAACGTCTCTGCCGCTCGTGGTCCGAACGAAGGCTCCACAGGTTTGACTGAGAAAGAGAGAGAGAAGAATCTGTACCCTTCGAGGGTCTTGTTAACCAGTGCGTTATCGCTGTGGCCTCCGTTTTGGCTCGGAACTGATCAGACTTTTCGACCCTCCCATAGCATACCCGGATCAATACGGCATCAACCCGTTCACTCTCGACTGGGGTGGTGCAGACGCAACTTCCCGTGGACCCGTCGTTTGTTCACGTCTCCCGAGCAGTATCAAGAGACGAAATGCCATCGGTGCTCATTCCGGATCCTATTCGATCTACCGCGCGCTGTCTATTGCGATGGGATCCCTGTCCCCCACTCACAAACCCGATTACTCAATGACCGAACCACCTGTAGAGATTCCGCCGAACAAGGCGTGGTTCGATAAATCCAAGATCGTTGCGTTTGATCCGTGGGGACACCTCGTCCCCCAAGTGTTCAAGAAAGAGATCGAGTCGGGGTTGGATGTCCGACCGAGCATCGCAGTCACTAAGGCCCATATCAAGCTCTCAGAACTTGACGAGAGTTCAAGAAAGGGAAACCTCGATATTGACGGCAAAGTCGTGTTGAAGAGTCGACCGCTCCTCAACCCAGACGGCACCGAGAGTGACGCAGATCCTGGAGTAGAAGTTTTTACCTCTAAAGCCGCCGTAGAACCGGTTTGGTACCTCCCTGGCGTCGCCGAGAGATTTGGAATGTAAGCAATTCTCCCGGTTCGTGCGTCGGGGAGACTGCGCTGACCCCCATCTGTTTTTTTATAGATCCGAGACCCTATTGCGCCGCGCTCTCTTCGAAGACACTGGAGGGATGTACCCCGAACTCATCACCCGTCCAGATATCAGGGTCTTCCTTCCACCCATCGGAAATCTCACAGTTTACATTTGTACGTACATCTCCCCATCCTCTCCCTCCCGGATCTTCGGGTAAGCGCTGAAAAATAACATACTCCCCAGTTGGAAACCCTGCCTTTGTTCGCGACGAATCAAAGGAATTGACCCTCCGTGTCCACGATGAATGTCGGTACCCCAGATCTTCCGCATCCTATTTTCGAATACCCCGATCGCGCAGCTGACGTTCGACATGTGACCGCACAGGCAATGGCTCTGACGTCTTCGGTTCGGACATTTGTACATGCAAGCCGTACCTCGTGTTCGCCATCGAGGAATGCATCAGGACCGCCCAACGCGGGGGTGTCGGTGTGGTCGTTTACTTCAGGAAGGAGGGCCGCGCTTTGGGCGAAGTCACCAAGTCAGTCCGTCTCTCTTGCGTTTTGGTTTTTTCTTAGCGGACGGGGGATTTACCTTTGCGTGATAGGTATCTGGTGTACAACCTGAGGAAGCGAGGAGGCGACTCTGCCGACAAATACTTCAAATCCACTGAACTGATAGCGGGAGTTAAGGACATGAGGTTCCAAGCTCTCATGCCCGACGTCCTTCACTGGCTGGGAATAACGAAGATTGATAACATGATCTCAATGAGTGATATGTATGGCCCTTCCCTGACGTTTTCTATCGCATGTATTTTGACTTTTGTCCCATCCACAGGAAACACGACGCAATCGTCGGTTCCGGAATCCCGATTCTCAAGCGATACGACCTCCCAGGTACGCCTGTGCATGAAAATTGAGAGGTCTTGCTGACGCGCGCATGAACTATAGCACATCTCATCCCCATGGATTCGCGAGTCGAAATCGACGCCAAGATCGCCGCCGGGTATTTCACGAGCGGAAAACAAATCACGGAACAGGATCTATCCAAGACCGTTGGGAGAGGTTGGGAAGAGGCGGATCATTAATGTGGTATGCTTGTGTGTTTGCACACCGAGATTTGGAGTGAAATTCTTTTGGGTCACGAAGTGACACCTTGAGCTTGTAGTTACTCTCTTGCCTGTTTGTGTGTAAAACATCGGGATTCGTTTCCAACGTTGGGACTTCCCGTCGTGGCAGGGAGATGCCCAGACTGCATGTCATTCGGAAAAACGATCACTGAACATATCGATCATTAAGTAGAGGACAGAGAACATTTATTGTTGGCCAGTGGACTGTGCACCCGAACGTCTGATGTTCTACAGTTGCTAAAGATTGGATCAAGGATATCCACATTAGTGAAGGGTGCACGCTAGGGTTGGCAACTTGCGGGTACGCACCCACATTCTAAAGTCCGTTCAAGAAATACTTGTCGAGGTTCCAGTCTAGTGTATCGTCCCCAAGTAATAGCTCCACCCGTCCCACACATCCCCTCAAACCCTCCAGGACCTTCAAGTCGTCAGGTGCGAGTTCAAACGGGTGCGCAAAGGTGACAGTCCTGAACGGAAGTCCCGCTTTTGCCCGTGCGTGCGAAATATTGAGAAGACGCCTTACGAGACTAGACATGAACGGATCCGGAGGGACGAACAACACAAACGTGTGAAGGCTTTCGCACGCGTCACGAAGTTCGGACTCCTCCAGTGACCTCAGGTAAAGATGAACAACGGGCCCGGAGATGATGAGAGTCGTGAGGGATTTGTAACTTTCCAATGACACGTATTTGTGACCATAAAGACACAAGACCTCGATCCCAGACATTGTGAGCCCGACTCTGAGATTCGTATGTCCCTCGTCGGACAAGTCGATGGCGTAATTTACGAATTCCGTTATTGCAGTAAACCGCGTACCACCAGCACCGATGAAATCAAAGGTGACGCTGGCTTTGCGTCCACGATGCCCTTCCGCGTAGGCAACTTTGGCTCGTTTTGCATTCGTGATGTACGATGTGTTCCGGCAATCGGGGAGGCTGGGTCGGGGATAACCGTTGACCATGTCGCGTACACAACGTAAGACGACCGAACAAGAGGGGGGGAGGTGGAGGTTGTCGATTATCCCCGCCATATGCTTGTCACAGTGTAGTGTCTGCGTGAAGGAGCGCAGATGAGGGAGGGGAATGACCTCGTCCGGGATTAGCCTCAACCCACTCTCCAACCCGCTTTCGTTCTCTACCTCTAGCTCTTCCAAGAGCACACAGGTTCGAAAGAGGCCGGGGATTTGTGTAACTTCTGAAGCCAAGTGGGGGATTGCGATGCGTAGGTGCGTGATGTGGGAGCCGCGGAAACCAAGTGCGCCAGTATTGTGGACGGTCAAAGATACCAAAGCAACGAATTCTCTTGCCGTAGAACGCACGGCTTGGGCTTGAAACCATTCGTCTGGTGTGGCGACCTCAAGTGTCCTCAAAGACGCCAATGGCTGGTGGAATAACTCGTGAAGTCCGTCGAAGCAACCTATCCTCAGTGTGCACACCCGCGTAGAATGCAGACAGAGGAGCCCGATGAGGTAATGGGAAGAGAAGGTTTTGGTCAAGTCGACATGGATGGGAAGCGGTTCTGACCGACGAAGGAATAACGATGCCTGGTTTTCCAGTGCGAAGTCGGGATGCGTCCACAAGCCAGGGCAAGAGAGAAGGGTGACACGCCAATCGTGGCAGACGTGAGTGGCCTTTGTAATGATAGCAGCGTTAAGCTTGAAATGGGAGGCGATCATGATGAGTATTTCGGGAGGGATCTTGCGGATGACAGGGCTGTGGCTGTTGAGACGTCGGCGGACCATCGCGAGTGCTTTAGACATTGCTTGCTCAAAAGATTTGATCTGAACCGAGTGTGAGATAGACGTGGCACTTGCGGCTCAAGAGTGCAAACCGTTGGAAGAGTGAGGCTTCGACTAGGCAGAGAATTTGTTTTGAGATGAATCGAAGGTATGCGGCCCCGGAGAGCTTACCTCATGTTATCTGCTTGTGAGAGTTTCATACTGACAGCGTTGAGGGCCTCGATGATGGAGAGGTGGTGACCGGGGTATTGTGCTGAGGCCAAACGGCGGTGGGGTTTTGGTCCCTCGGCCATCGTGGTATTGTGGAAAGGAGAGAAACGACAGGTTCTCACATTCGATTCTCAACCTCCTCCTTAGGCAATGACACAACATGGCTTAAATACAACACATTCTATAGCTGAAATAATGCGTACAAATAGACCGAACGAAAGCATCTGTCAATGTGAAGCTCATAAACATACAGGGGTTTACATGAGAGGAAGTTTTGTTATGGTGGCATTCTGGGCGAAAACATCAGCGACCAACGCGGTTTCAAACCCGTATACAAAGCGGGGACCCACCAAGTTGATGTAACCATGCTTTTTGGCGATAACGCGACCCAGCCCTTCGTCGATGGTGTACGGTGGCATGATCAATTTCGCTCCGATGCGCTTCAGAAAGCTAAAGCGTTGTATGAGAGTACCTTCCTGGGATACGACGTCGCCGGCGATGGTTGTGGGGCATCTCATGGAGGCTCCATCCTCGGAGCCCATGGAGACAGAGGCATCCTCTGAAGTTAAACTAGGGAAGGGGACTCGTTCGGTGAGGTTCTCTCGATCAATGATCTTGGGGTGCGTAGCCCGGGAGGATTCCGCATGATTCTGTGGTTTTCCAACCCTTAAAGGATCCTGTAGAATGGAATAAACCACAAGCAGGGCAAGACTTTAGAACGTCCGCATACCTTGATAGGTCGAGTACCGGGCGTGGTGGTTGTAGAGGAACGGTATAATCCCGGCTCCCCCCTGTCAGCACGGTTGGTGGTGTTAAAGGAGGCGTTGACGGAAGAGATGACGACTGGGGGCCTCATCGGAGTCTACAAGTCTGAGAAGGGAGGTATCCGTAGGAAAAGTTGACTTGGAATGGCGTGGGCCAGGCAGGAGTGGGGAGGCAAGACGGATACCAGTGGCCTGTATGCCACGAGCTCGAAGGATCGTCACCCAGCCCCCGCGGTCGCGATGGTGCATCAAATGGCTTTCGGCTTTGGGGTGAGAGCGCGGGCTGGTCAGACGGGGGGACGAAAGGACATCAAAGAGAAGGTCCAAAGACCCCTTGTCGTATCCTGAATCACCGGCATGCTGTATACGCGTGCAGACCCGAGACTTGCCAACAATCAAGGGATGGATAGGAGTGAGCGAACTCTCTAAGCCGCCGGCGCCGTCCAACCTTGCCACGTTTCGGGTAGTCCATCCATTTCACGCTTGGCTTCTAGAATATATCGCCCGTTGCCTGTAGGATATCGTAAGGGTGGAAACATCGGCGCATCTGAGAGAGGGGCATGATCCCGTCAATTCCTGGTCGCGGCTTTCCGCCCCCGTTGTGCGTCCAGTCTTTGGCGTGTTCCTCACCCACACTGCGCTCCCGAATAATCCACCAGGAACGTGAACATTGTCCGTGTCTCACACAAACACCCGCTTTCAAGCAGCATCCCCTTCACCAAAATCCTTTTATGTAATGCAACCCCTTGCAAGTCTGGACCCGAAACAGCAAAGTGCTGAAATTGGTGGAGAGCGACGGAGGGTGCACAGAAGTGCACTTTCGTAAGCTGACTCGTAGGTGACGGCGACTTTTCGTGATGGCTGATTGTCTTGGCCCAGCGTGTATCCGATACCAGTTGACCCGAATCGATTATCGTCGCCCGGTATTGGCCTGTGCTGACTGCAGCCGATATTCACCGAATTTGTGACCAACATCAGGCTCCCACCCGGTCCTCGGTGAACATAAAAGTGAAACCAGATTGGCATGAGGCAAGTGCATCGTAAGGAAACAACGCCGCTCTCGTCAATAGTACCCGGTTGCCGGGGAGTATCCTGGACCGACATTCATATTGACTACCATCGCCCAATGTCGCCCAACGTTGACCATCCCCGACCCCATCAGATGGACGCCCACGGCGGGCGAAGCTGTCGCCTCGGGATCTTGTTTTGTTTGAGTAGGTCCATTCTTCTGGAGAGGCCCGATCTCGCCATCAGGGGATGAAAATTTAAAACCCGGTACTGTCACCCGCTCATTGAGGCCTGAGGCCTGAGGCCTTGAAGCGCTAGGTTGGTACTGCATTGTGACGAATCCCTGTACCCTGATCGATCTGGGCGGTTACACAACAGAGATCCCAGTGTTACGTTCAACATTCAGTGTTCAGGGCGTTCCCCGTTACGAACGCGCATCGTTACGGGCACGGATAAAAGGAAAGGTGGAAATGGCCAATTCTACCACATTCCCTCCTCCACACCGACCTCCAGCACCATGAAGTGGAGCCTCGTCTCTCTCATGCTCCCCTACTTCGCGACTGCCTCGTCGCCCTACCAACGATTCGTAAGTCCCGCCTCACCTACGATCCCACCATCGCGTGAAACCTAAATCAATGGTCCCAGGATCCCCGAGCAGATACGATCAGCTGGGGCCCTTGTTCAGACTCATCCAAGGATAACTTTGAGTGTGGTTATTTCGAAGTCCCGCTTGATTGGACAAATGAACCCGCCGGAAAAGCTAGGCTCGCAGTGGTCAAGTACGGTGCTACAAACTCGCCTAGGAAGGGTGCTCTCTTGTTCAACCCAGGTCTGACCTCTCCTCTTCGGATCGTTTCCAGGGATCTCCGCTCACTCGTCCTGCAGGTGGTCCTGGTGAATCCGGCATCGACGGTATCATTGGCGGAGGCATCGGTTTAATCCTGAACAACTTGACTGGTGGATACTACGATATCGTATCTTGGGATCCGAGGGGTGTTGGTCGCACAACGTGAGTTTTCACCCCTCTCTTACCCTTCTTCATTGCCTACCCTCCCCCGTTCGCTTACTTCTCCATCCAGCCCAGGTTTGATCAATTGCTTCTCATCTCTTGATGAATACAAAATCTTTTGGAACGGAACATTGGTCCATCCCAGAATTGACATCAAGTATGGCTTCTCAGACCCCTCCGACCTCGAGTACTTCAACTCCCAAGTCAATGTTATGGACGAAAGGTGGAAAGCTTTTGGCGAGGTTTGCCTGAAGCACGAGACCGGACAGTTTCTCCCTTACGTTGGCACAACCGCCACCGTTCGAGATTTGGTCGCAATCGCTGAATACTTCGACGGCAAGGGTTGCGACATCAACTACTACGGCGGGAGTTATGGCACCACCATCGGAAACTACCTCGTTAACAGTAAGTTGTTCATTTCCCCGGTTTCCAACCCAAATTTTTAGCCCTTCTCAGTGTTCCCCAACCGTGTCGGCAGGATCGTCTTGGACGGTATGGAGGACCCCCTCACTCATGCTTCCGAACCCTCCCACCTCTACTGGGCCCGTCGCGTTGAGTCTGTCGACGAGACCTTCCAAGGCTTCGCTCAGGGGTGCGCCCTCGCCGGTCCCTACGGATGCCCTCTCGCCACCAATACATCCACAGGGCCAGGCATTGTCGAGTGGACCAAGGACTTGCTCGCGGTACGCCTGTCCGTTGATCACCGTTTGAAACCCCGCTTACACCTCAAATAGATCATCCATGATTACGCAAAATCGAGCGGGGAAGACTCGGCCAAGTCTGTGATCCTCGTGAACCAGATTTATCATACCCTCTACCAACCTGTCGGCTGGGCCACTTTTGCTTCCGATACATTATACGAATATTATCGGCAGACCGTCCAAGTCACCGGCTCCAATCTCACTCTCGCAAGTCGCTCATCATGGGGTCCACCCGAGTTGAAGAGGCAATCCGGCCAGGATTGGGAAAGTTACTCTTTCCAGGCCATCACCTGCGGTGATTCCATTGATCAGAGTGACATCACCACTCGGGCTGTCTTCGATGAGCTCATTCGCGTCGTCAAGGACGTTTCTCCTATGTGTGAGTTGTCATATTACTCGGTTCTCCGGCAACCTTCTTACCGTTCATGTCCAGTCGGCATCTCATTCCCTCAGGCTGCCCATTACTGCCACCGATGGCCCGCTCGTGCTGTCGAAAGGTTCACTGGTCCATGGAACAGCACCTTAAAGAATCCAATCATCATCATCGGGAACAAGGCTGACCCCGCCACCCCCTTCCTTGACGCCTCTCTCGTCGCTGGTTTGTTGGGTGACAGCGCCACCCTCGTCAAGCAGGACGGTTTGGGTCACGCGAGTTTCGCCCAGAAGTCGTCTTGCACCACGAACATTATCAAGAACTTCTTTGTCAACGGCGTTCGCCCTGAGGGTGACGACACAGTCTGCACTATCGATCCTGATGGTCCTGAACTTTTCCCTTCCAAGGGTATCAAGGCTTCGGACATCAGGAGTGCGATTTCGGGCGACGGTAACGCCAGCACCCAAGATTCTCAGGAGCTTGGCGACCTCAAGACTCAAAAGAAGAACCTTTTCATTGCGGTTATTGCTCTGGCTGTGGCCTGCGGTATCCTGCTCATTTCTCTCGTTTTCTCTTGCTTCACTGGGAGGCGGGGGCGAGAGTACAAGTTAATTGGTGACAGGAGTGCCCATGGGCAAAAGGTCGAGTTTGCTGGTTATGAAGCTGACAGGCCGTACTCTGATCCTTACGGTCGCGATTCCAAGTAATGATGAGCCAAAAGCTTGAAGCTTGAAGCAAGGCCTACACTCTTTATTTTTTGTTCACGTGGCACGATGTTTCTGATTTTCGTTACTTGTAACGCACCACACCAGGACACACACATCTCTACGTCATTCTCGCACACGTACTACCCGATAATCTTACGATTGGATGGGTTCCTTTATCCTATCCGGTTGTCCGTATCTAAGCGCCTTTGTACCCTATTGCTTGTACCCTGTGGGATATCCGTACACGTGCAACCCGGAAAAATTATTGAAGGATGGGAAATTGGATAGTCCGGTCAATGGCCGGGAGGGGAGGACCATCGGGCCAGGCGTGTAGGCATGATCTACGGAAATTGAATATTGAGCGCTCACCTGTGGGTAGTGTTTACTTACGCATTGATGGCGCGGTTGCCGCACATGCACCGGCCGACTGAAAGAATCTCAGCACCGAGTAGATGCACAGGGGCCAACAAAAAGGATAAGGTTGTGAGGGAACGGAACAAGTCTGCAAAACGCGAGCAAACGGCTGAAGAAGCGAACCCCAGTTCCTGAAGGTGCAGCGCGGCGGGGATGGTGGGTCAGATGGGGGAGCGGCGGGTGGTTGTGGCGATTCTGGAAGTGAAGGGCACGAGGAACACGGCAGCGAGAGGGAAACGGACGCGATGGAAGTCGATTAGTTCCCTGGCTCAGTGCATCTTGGACGTCGAATAAAATGGGCAATAACCCCGTTCGTTGCTGCCAGCGTGTTACCCGGCAAGGCTCGGATCTTGCGTGGATTCTAGAACTCAGAGCCTACTTGGTGGCGTCTTCCACAGGCAGGCCTCCGTGCTTCGTGCAACGCCGTTCTCTGGAGTTCGCTGAAGCACGTTGATCCGCCCCATGGGTTCTGTTCAATGGCAGATAGTGCACCATGGCTCAGAGGACGGTGCATAACGTCCCATTACTATAAGAACCTCACCTCTCCTCACTCCTCTCCCCAGCAAACTTTCCGGCGGACAACGAGCCATGCAATATCAACCCGGAGCGCTCGTGACTTGTGCGGCGGTCATTGTGTACGCGGTTCTCCGAACGCACAGGAAGCGTTCTGCGATCAAGGATGTGCCAAGACCGGTAAACCCATCTTGGATATTTGGTATGTCTCCAGATGGTCAACGTTCAACCCGGACCCTTTCACCCGTGGGCCTATGGCACTGACTGCGAAAATCCTCAAGGACACCAGTGGTATCTCCTGGCCGAAGACACTGGAGGAGTAGAGAAGAGGTTCCTTGATAATTTCGGGAACGTTGCTCGTTGGAACGGTCCTTTTGGAGTACGTCTCGCTGTTTTATTGAACACGTTGATATCTTATAGTTGAACTCTTGACTGGAACTTTTGGTGCGTGCGTGCAGGAGGATCGTCTGTGGATCGCGGACCCGAAGGCCATCAACCATATCCTCCAGAAATCCGGTTATTTGTACGCGAAGCCGGGCGAGGTCCAGGAACGGTTAGCGTTGGCAGTCGGTCATGGTATTATATGGGCACAGGGTGAGTCTCTCATCATGATGAGTACTATCTTTCTTTCAGCTTGTCTAACAATTCCGCAGGCGATGTGCATAAGCGTTATAGGAGGGCGATGGTCCCAGCGTTCGGTTTCGCCGAGGCCAAGGGTTTCTTACCGTGTTTCATGGATTCTGCCAACAAGGCACGCGAACTTCGTTTGCATTCGACCTCGAATTTTGGGTGCTGATTTGGGTCCCTACCATCAGATGGCAGACAAGTGGAACAGCATCGTCGAGAACAGCGAGTCCAGAGATTCAGCTATTATCGATGTGAACGCGTGGATGGGAAAGGCTACTCTTGATGCGTGCGTCTTAGCCTTAGTGTTGGGTGTGTGTACGGGCCACGGACTAACCATGAACTCATCTCTCAAAAGGATTGGTGTTGGAGCTTTCGGATATGACTTTGGTGCCTTGGATGATGCGAACAACCCGTTGACAAAGTCTTACATGGACCTAATGTGCGGCCACCTGTCTTTGTGATTCGTGGTTCGAGGTTCCTGTCGCGCTGACTCGACCGCTCTGTTCGCCAGTTATACGGCCTTTGGGAATGCCTCTCGATTACTCGTTCTCTTCGCAAACATCACGGTGTGGTTCCCAGGATTGCTTACGTGGCTTTACCATAAATCCACCCATCCTGGGATGAAGAGGTTCCGATGGAATAAGGATGAGGTGCACAGTGTCGCTCGGAAGTTACTTGATTCGAAAAGGCAAGAGTTGGAGGATGGCACGCCGGGAAGAGATATCATGAGTTTACTCGGTTTGTTGTTCCCTTTCTTTTGCTTCCGTCCACGTGGCCGCTGATAACCTCTTCCCCAGTCAAAGCTGGTGCCTCTCAGCGCCCGGACTGTAGATTAACCGATGAAGAAATTATTCCGCAAATCCAGTATGCACAATTCCTTCACGATCACCCGGAGATGCCCATGCTTACCGCTTGTAGGTCGATCATGATGGCCGGACACGAAACCACAGCGAAATTAGTGCGTCTTCGGCGTGCTCTTTTCGAACGTGGTCCTCATGAATTCTTTAGTTGACCTTTGGGCTTTGGGAGTTGGCCAAACATCGTGATTTCCAAGAGAAACTCCGCGCGGAGATCAACGAGACTCTGTCAAATGTCAAGGCGAGAGGTGACACCGATTTCACGGCCGATGATTTTGAGAGGATGCCGTGTTTGGTGGCCTTTGTAAAGGTTCGTTGGGGCCATGTGTTAGTGTCCCGAAACGAGGACAAGATCCCACCAACTCCTTGTACAGGAAGTGTTGAGGGTTCACCCCCCCCTCGTAGAAACAGCGCGTGCGCCTATACAAGATGACGTCCTACCTCTCACGAAACCGATTGTTGGTACCTCCGGGAAGGTATATACCGAATTACCTGTTCCCAAAGGAACTACCGTCATTGTCTCGTTCCTTGGATACAACTTGTACGTCTTTTTTCTCCCTCGCAGTCGCCACCACCTCCTCGGTAGAGCACTCATCATTTTCTTTTCATGACAGGAACCAGGATTTGTGGGGTCCGGACGCATATGAATTCCGACCGGAGCGTTGGTTCGAAATGAATGAGAAGGTGGATTCGCCCGTTGGGGTCTATGGGAACCTGTACGGTCCCGCACGCAATTCCGATGCAGCCGTTGAAGTATTGACCTCTCATCCACCCAGCTCTTCATTCTCTGGAGGTATTCGGCACTGCATTGGGTGGCGATTCGCGTGCGTTGGTCATCTTTCATGTTATCCGCTCATTGCAGAGGAGTTTATGATCACCTTTCTAATAGTGTCATCGAGGTGCAAGCATTCCTGGTGACTCTCATCCGAAAGTTCGATGTCTCCCATGTGGGTAGTCACCCACAGATCAGGAAGGTCAAAATCGCAGGACTGGTCTCGGTCCCCTTGGTCCTCGGAGAGGAGTATAAAGGTACACAGCTCCCTTTGAAGATCACCGCCATTGGGGATGAGTGAGCGATGCCGAGAACCGTATTGGCTGCGTTGGAGACATGCCGACCTGTTGCTGTACAAGCTGTCGTGTAGAAGGCTCCTTCTTGTTATCAATGTATTCTCTGCCTCTCTGATTCAACGTGGGATTGCTCCTGAAAGGTTTTGGAGATCAGACGCACGCCTTGGTAGATATAACCGTCCTGGATCAGGGACAAATGGCGACGATTTGAGACGATGTGCAGGCTGACAGGTTTCTTTCCGCCCGAATCTAGGAGGTGCATTTTACAATATTTTCGCATGCAGAGGTGCGCACATGATCGCAAGGCGGCCCGGGGTTTCCAGGGGGAGGTTTTCTTGCGAACCTCCGACTTGCTTTTCACCTCGTACATTTCCCCTCGGTCTGCTGTTTCTACGTTTTCTTCGCAACGGACAATCTGATTCTTACGGCCGCAGCCCCCCCTGGAACGGCCACTCAATGAGTTTTCAGACTTTTTCCGAGGTAAAAACAGTGAATGAACGAGGCATGGTATGAGTTTTTCGTACTACAGTATACAAGACCTTTGTGCACAACATGCAAACTGAGTGCAGGAAAGGGGAAAACAGGAATATTACGGCGTTTGCAACAGCAAAGGGAAACCAATCTCTCACGCGACACCACGATCTCGCGATGCAGCGGCGGGTACATCCTCCCTCCCCATCCCAAACACTTCCTTCACATCGACTCCAATCGCCTTCAAAAACCGAACTCTTCTTCACCTTGACCGGAACGGCCGCAGTGGCCATCGTCTCAGCTTCGAAATCCTCCGGATGCATGCTACCCCCCTCCCACTCTTCCTGCAACAACCTAAGCTGATTCTCCAACTTCGTCTTGGTGGACGGCCCCAACGGCGACTCGGTCAAGTTCACGAGTTCGGGCCAGGTTCGTTGGTTTCGGCAATCTTGAGAGATTCCAGTGGGCCAACTACAAGACGGTCCTTTGTCTTTCAGCGAAGATCGCACTTGCGCCCGCTGGAGTCGGTTTGGGTGGATTGAAGGGGATGGATGTGGATGTGGATGAAACGGAGATTGATGGGAGTCCCAAGCCGCCCAGTCCCAACGTGTCAAATTTGGAGATGAACGCTGCTAGGGCTCGCCCTCGTTCTCCAGCTTGATCCTCATCTAGAGGCACGAAGTGTCAGCCTCATATGCCGATATCCAAACCTCCCTCACCTTCTTCTCCTTTTCCAGCTGCTTAACAAGTTCATCTGCCCAAGCCTCCTCTTGTCTCTTCTTAGCATCCTCGTCCAACTTCACTTGCCGCTCACTCTCAACATCTTCCCGAACAGCACGTAACGGTTCACCCAGATTATCCTCGCACCCCCTGAAAATGATCTCTAGCTCGCGGATTGTCTTTCCCTTGCCTGACCAATTTATCTTTCTCACTCTCCGGCACATCGGGTGGGAATAACGGTCGGTCGCGGAGCATGTTTTCGAGGACGGGGATCTGGACACCTTGGGATTCGATCTCGCGACGAGCAGATAGGAGTTCTTGTTGATGCTGGGGGGGAACGGTAAATCAAGAACGAACCCGATAAGGAGACATGTCGAAGTCGATTTTGACTGGACTGCTGGGTCGCGAAGCATCATCGACGGTTGATACAGGTGTCAGCCGGTAGCATAACCAAGACACACTGTTCATACCAGAGCAGATGTCTGAACACTCCACCCATTCCTACTCTACGGCTTCGTTCCTCCTGAGGTCTGAGTCCGGGAGTCATCCTTCCTGTTGGTGTCATCCGCCCACTTGCGCTACCCTCCTCATCCCTCCTAGACAAGCTCCCGCTTCCGCGCTCTCGACTCTCGATGACAATGCGGAAGGCACTATGACTCCGACCACTCCCTTCATTCCAACCCGTGCTCGCCGTCCTTCTATTCGTGTCACCTCTTTCCAGGACCTTCTTGACGCTGGAGAGGTTGGTCACGACTTCCTCTCTGAGGGGCGAGAGCCAGACGTTTGAACTCGAACCTTGGATCTGGACGGGTTGGGAGGAAGGAGGGGCCAAGAGGTCGATGATGGTTTCATTGTAGATTTCGATGTATGAGCATCGGAGAAGGTATTCGCGGGTTGTGTGTTTGACGTAGGCAAAGACGTCTTTCGTGGCTCTAGGGACGATACCAGGTTGGCTGTCGTCTCCCGTCTAGAAAGAGAGAGGAGGTTAGCGCTCTTCCACAGCTTCATGGGAATAGGGTGATGATCGCACTCACCAAAGTGAATGTTTTCCGGAAGCGATTTGTTCGTAGGCGAATACGACGGAGTTATAACCCTCCATGGCGGAAATTACGTGGTTCCTGGCGACCTTGTTGTAACCGGGTTTACTCTCGGATCCGGTGATGATTTCGTCGAAGTGGTATTCTGGAGGAGTGGCGCTCGAGGATTTTGCGTGTTGGGGATTGAGTTTGATGGTTTAGGAACTCGAGGGTGAGAGGTCCCATGCCACGGTGCTTGAAGTTGGTTTGACGCTGAATGAAAACAACAGAAAGCTATGGTATGTGAGGACGTCGAACTGACGGTGTGTAGGGGCGTTTGGAGAGAGAGCTGTAGGCTCATCGACTTTGCTTACGTCCACCTCGTTGGTATTGATACTAAGCGAGTCTTCAAGCTTCACCCCCATTCCTACGGGGTCCCATCCATATCGGAGCACTCTCCCCGCAACATTCAATGCGATGTGAACACTTCTGACAGAGATGTGCTTCGTGATGTAATTGTCCATCATCTCGTTTCTGGGAGTGTCGAAACACCAATGCCGCGTTGTGCGCATTTGTCTGTTCCGTCCTGTTTCCATCTGCTGAACCTGGCGCGCTGGTCGATCTAACATCGCTCTGGATTGTGTCGGGATTTCTCATGCCTCAACTGACCCTGTCGACGTTCTGCGGTCTCTGCTGGTCTGACATCGCGACACACTCTTTGCGAACGGACGGCCAAATTTAAACATACAGAGCGACAGACACTTCAGGTCAAAAGACTCCGGTGCTACTTTGAGTGACATTGCCAACGCTTGACCGCAGCGGATCCCCCATGCTAACAAGGCATGCATTGTTGTATACTCGATTTGTTCACGATTGCGCACCTCGCGTCTCGTGATACGATTCCGGCCCTCGTCTTCACATAATAGCAATGCAACACTCTAGCCATCATCGGGGTGGAAGCAAAAGACGCAATGTTAAGCTGATTTACAGCTGACGTTTGCCCTCCGGGAACTCGAAAAGCGCCCTGAATTTCAGGACAAACTCCGTGCAGAGATATATGAGGCGTTAAAAACAGTTCGGGCCAGAGGTGATGTCGACGACCTAGAGCGTACTAGTTAAGTGGCAGGTCACCACCACGTCAGGACCGCTTTCGTTCACGTGTTGAAGGCGCAGTTTTGGTGAGATACATATTCACCTCAGTGGCGCCGTACATGTACCAGTCGACTGAAAGAATCTCAGCACCGAGTAGATGTACTGTGTGACATACAGAGGCCAATGAAAACGGTATGATTGTGAGGGAACGGAACAAGTCTGCAACACGCGAGCGGGCGGCTGAAGAAACGAACCCCAGTTCCTGAGGGAACAGCACGGCGGGGGTGGTGGGTCGGGTGGGGGAACGGCGGGTTGTTGCGGCGATTCTGGAAGTGAAGGGCACGAGGGAAACGGATGCGATGGAAGTCGATTAGTTTGCTGGCTCGGCGTATCCCGGATGTCGAATACAATGAGCAACCCCGTGCGTTGCTTCCAGCGTGTCACTACGCCGTTCTCTGGAGTTCGCTGAAGCACGTTGATCCGCCATGGATTTTATTCAATGATGGCAGATGATGCATGATACATTATGGCTCAGAGTACAGTGCATAACGTCCCAATACTATAAGATTCTCTCCTCTCCTCGCTCCTCTCCCCAGCAAATCTTCCGGCGGGCAACTAACCATGCAGTATCAACTCGGAGCACTCGCAACTTGTGCGGCGGTCTTTGTGTACGTGGTTCTCCGAACGCACAGGAAGCGTTCTGCGATCAAGGATGTGCCAGGACCGGTAAACCCATCTTGGATTTTTGGTACGTCTCCAGATGGTCAACCCGGACCCTTTCGCCCGTGGGCCTATGGCACTGACTGCGAAAAACCCAAGGACACCATTGGTATCTCATGGCCGAAGAAGCTGGAGGAGTGGAGAAGAGGTTCCTTGAGAATTTCAGGAACGTCGTTCGTTGGAACGGCCCATTTGGAGTATGTCCCGCTTTTTTTATTGAACCCTTGGCTGGAACGTTTCGTGCGTGTGTGCAGGAGGATCGTCTGTGGATCACGGATCCAAAGGCCATCAACCACATCCTCCAGAAATCCGGTCATTTTTACGGGAAGCCGAGCGACGTCCGGGAATGGTTCGCGTTGGTAGCCGGTCGTGGTCTTATATGGGCAGAGGGCGAGTTGAGTACTCTCTTTCTTCCGGGTTGTCTAACAATTCCACAGGCGATGTACATAAGCGTCATAGG
>Ga0307517_10002534_pt1 | contig 29112 bp, 18 predicted proteins | sample 23_EM_MG_FD_194515 | JGI IMG/M metagenome (GOLD analysis project Ga0307517, IMG submission 194515) | Populus trichocarpa ectomycorrhiza microbial communities from riparian zone in the Pacific Northwest, United States - 23_EM | ecosystem: Host-associated > Plants > Roots > Unclassified | place... | reverse complement strand
CGAAACTGAAACATTTCATTCCAATTGAAAAAAACGAAACACCTACCGAAACGGAATTGACAACCTTGTATATAACACTTTTTTTAGCATATAACGTTTTTCAGAAGTCATCTTTAGTTTGAATTTACCAATGCCCAATACCTTAGGTTTTAATAAATTCCTTATATACAAATATTCAACATTTACTTCTTTGTAAGTGAAAAAATCATCTTCTCGGCCCATACATATCTTGTTACACCATTATCAACCCACCACTACTCAGAATTATTGATCAGGTTAACTTTAAAAATAATAATAGACAAATTCATTTTTAAGACTTTATTTGTGAGGTGATCAGCCTCGATTACATTAGCTTAAAGAATCCTTTATTTTTTAGTGTTTCCTTGATAAGCACTATTTTTTCAATCCTTGGTTTGATGTCTACTCTTATTATAGATGAAGCATTTGCCATTGATTTTTTTGGCAATTCCCTTCCCTTTCATGGTAAGCATTTTCTTTTAGTTTTTATTGTGGTTCTTCGATGCTTGTTCAACAATGTTTGCTTTAGGGGTCATAGTGAAAGAGTTGGATCTTTTTTTGGATAAGTTATTGCCCTCTTCTATCCTCAACCATAAAATGAGGTATTCAACTTCCATCTTCTTACTCATATAATTAAGATAGTTCTTGAAGTCTTTCTAAGATGGTGATAATTTTTAAATAATTGTAGCCACTTGGAAGGATTCACTCAAAATTATTCATTCAACATGAATATCATGCAAGATGAGCTAAAACTCTTGAGCTTAGTTTACCAAGGTCTTTGAATTGAATATCTTGAAATATAAAATTTTTTTGACTATGAATTTTTCATACTAACATCTTAAACCTTGTACCTTTAGTTCAAAACATCTCATAATACCTTCGAACTCTTGATTGAACTATAAACTTTATAAAATTTATTGTTCAATCATTTCAAGACGTGTTTCTTGAACATAAAATTTCTATGATTCCATGTATCCACAACTGCCATAATATTGGTATCATATTCATTATCTAACAACTTTAACACGTTTTTAGACAAGAACTTTACCAAGTTCAAAATGATCATATAGACATCTTTTAAAGTTTAGTCCATTAAGATTTTAAAGTTTCTCACTATCGCATGTGTGCAGTGTTGCGATGATCATTCTTTTAGATTAGTGTTATCGGGCTTGGTTATAGATGGAAAGGACAATGATTTCTTATCCTATATCAGTAAAAAAAAAAAAGAGAGTCGCTACCTAGTATTATGGTTACTAATAAACCTAATGGTTTGTGAGAGTCTAGGTAGGGGGATTGGTTGTGCAAAGGGAAGACGTGTCACCCCTAGTGCACCCTACCTATGATAAGCTGCTTTGTTATTTGTTCTAAGTCATGTTTCTATTCGTTAGTCTATCTAAGGTTTGAGAAAAGTCCTTCTTGGTAAGGAGATTCTTATCTCATCAAGTTAAAAAACTAGTCTTTCTAAAGCCCCCCTAAAAAAAATAATCTAAAGTTTAAGAAAAGTCTTTCTTAGTAAGAAGATTCTTATCTTATCATATTAAGACCTAACTATCCTAACAAGTAAGAAATTAAAAAAAGGGTTTTTTATTTGAAATTTTATCCAAATCCTAATAGATAATTATAAATTGGGTACGATATCTATTTTGATTTTTTTGTATTTTTCAAGTATGATGAAAATGCAATTTTTATTTTTTCATATAAAATATGCATGAAAATTTTAGAATCTAGTCATATGCATGAAGACAATACATATTTTTTTATTTTTGAACACTACCAGAAATTCGCTTAATACTAACGGACTTACCGACGGAATACTTCTGTCGGTAATTTGCGGTCACAATCACTGACGTAATTTTTTTCATCTGTCATTCCGCCAGTATATACCGACGGAATGACAGACATAATATTCAGAATAAAAAAAAGGCGGTTCGCTGACGTGGAGGTTTTTTGCGGGTGATTTTACCGACGGAATCACCGAGAGATTCAAAATGGCAGCTCTGTACGGTTACATGACCGATTCACCGTTAGAATTGCCGATGAAATCACCGAGGGATTCAAACTGGAATCTCCGTATAGTGACGTGCCCTATTTACAGTCAGAATGGCTGACAGACTCACCGATGGAATACGTCCGTTGGTGAGTCCGTCGGCAAAAGTTAATATATGACCACCCTGCCGACCCTCTCCTCCCTTATTTCTCCTTCTTCTTCCCTATCCCAACTCTCCCCTACTGCAAACAACCAGCCCCCCTCCCCCCCTCAAAAAAAAAAAAAAAACAAATCACCCTCTTCTTAGCACAACAAGTCATATTTCTTGAAGTTTTGTGGTCACAGCATCCGTGTTCTGATTTACCGATGAATTTTATCAGTTTTTGTAAGTAATTCTATCTTTTAAAATTTTAACATTTAAATGTCAATTTTATTGTTTTTTTAGTATATGTATTTTGTTAGTATATGTATATGTTTTATTATTATTTCTCAAACAAACTTGTAGTATATGAATGTATAATTTTATACTTTTTATGGTTTGTTTTAGATTTTGTAAAATTGTATTTGTTTGTAAATTGTTGAAATTTTTTTGAATTACCGAATTACATGTGTTGTTTTGAAATAATTAATAGCTTGTTTAACGGGTCCGTTTTAATTTTTTTCAACAGTATTGTAGAGTTATAATTTTCGTAAATTTATATGTATTAATTTGTATGGATGTTGATAATTGATAATGAATAGTTAATATTTATGAGAAGTTGTAATTGGTTTGTTGGATAATCTCGAGGTAAACCAATATTTTTGCAAATTTATTTACCTAACATAGTAATTAATATATGTTGTCATCATAATTTTATAGAGGTTCGATAGAAGTCATGGATGATCGTTCATGGATGTATCGAGATTCACCCCAAGGATTGTGGAGGGTGAATTATTATAACGGGGTTTAGGGTTTTATTAATTTCGCAACATCTATTCCTAGAAATTTTACTGGAGGCGGTATTAGGTGTCTATGCAGGAAGTGTCAAAATAAAAAGTATCTGCATCTAGATATTATAATGATGCATCTTTTACACAAAGGGTTTATGGAGAATTACCGGTGTTGGTATGTACACTAAGAAGTATTTGTTCGTAAGAAGAGAATAGGAGAAAGGATGGTTGGGTCAACTTCTAGTGCTAGCAACGTGCATGAAGTGGCAAAAGACAACACTAATCCTTACAGGAATATGGTAATGGATGCAATGAGAATGAATCAAGGTAATGTCAGTCAATGTCCAATCAAAGAAGAAGAACCTAATGTAGATACAGCTAGGTTTTTTGATTTGTTGAAAGATTCTGACGAACCATTATGGGATGGCTGCACGAACCACAGTAAATTATCGGCTGTAGCACAGGTGTTCACCATCAAGTCAGATCACGGGTTGAGTGAAGCATTTTACCTGAAGGGAACAGACTGAAAGAGAACTTCTACGCTGCGAAGTCCATGATGAAACCCCTCGGTTTAGGATACCAGAAAATTAACATGTGCCCTAACTTCTGCATGTTATACTACCTTAAAAATACTGAGCTGACCGAGTGCATGACATGAGGGCATTCCCATTACAAACCCAGAACTGGCAGGGGAAAGACTTTAGTGGCATATTAAAAACGTAGATACTTTCCCATCACACCTAGACTGCAGAGGTTATTCATGTCAGCAAGGACTGCTGAGCACATGACATGACACCAATCACATGATGTGGTTGATGGAGTGATGGTGCATCCTTCTGACGGCGAAGCATGGAAACACTTTAACAGTGTGCATCCTCACTTTTCAGCTGAATCAAGGAACGCGCGTCTTGGGTTGTGTATAGATGAATTTGTTGCTCTTTATTCTTGTTGGCCAGTCATACTCACGGTTTATAACTTGCCACCGGGAATGTGTATGAGGCCAGAGTTCATGTTTTTATCTACTGTCATACCCATTCCAAGCAGCCCGGGCTGGAATATAGATGTTTGTCTTCGACTGTTGATTGATGAGTTGGCACAGTTGTGGTCCTCCGGAGCTTTGACTTATGATATATCGAGGAAACAAAATTTCCTTATGAGGGCGGCTTTGATGTGGACTATCAATGATTTTCCAACTTATGGAATGCTTTCTAGTTGGAACACGCATGGGAAACTAGCATATCCATACGGCATGGAAAACAACAAGGCATTCACGCTAACAAATGGAGGTAAAGCTTTCTTTTTTTACTGTCACTGTCATTTCTTGCCACATAATCACAGGTACAAAAAAACTAAAAAGATTTCTTTGTTGGCAGAGTTGAAAAGGATGTTGCATCCCTGCGTCTTTCTGGTGAAGAATTGCATGATGTTGTATCAGAGTACGGTGATATTGTGTTTGGTCTTCAATCATGTAAGCAGAAGTTTTATGGTTTTGGTTTGACCCAGCAAGTTGAATGTTGATCACATTGATAGGCTTGAAACGAATATCGTCGAGACACTATGCAAACTTGAGATGATATTCCTTTCATCATTTTTTGACTCAATGGAGCATCTCCCCATACATCTACCGTTCGAGGCAAAAGTTGGAGGACCGATCCAATATAGATGGATGTACCTATTCGAACGATTAGATATTACAGTTGCAATGTAATTCATATATAAAAATATTTTCTTTGTTTTTCTTAATTAAAAATATTTGATTAATTCAATGCAGGTACTTGTTCAATCTCAAGAAAAAGGTTAAGAACAGGGCGCATGTTGAGGCTTCGATATGTGAGGCTTATATTGTTGAGAAGATCTTAACATTTATCTCGTACTATTTCAAACCTCATCTAAGAACGAGAATCAATCGCGTTCCACGACATGATGATGGCGGTGAAGTGCCTTCCAGTGGGAACTTGTCAATATTCTCCAATCCTGGACGACCCACACCTAAAAATGTCGTAAAAGGAAGATATTTGTCGGAAATAGAATTCAAACAAGCACACAATTATGTTCTATTTAACTGTGATGAGCTGAGACCTTTTATTCAGTAAGTATATATATATATATGTGTGTGTGTGTGTGTGTGTGTGTGTGATACTAATTAAACTTTGTTAATAATATATTGTTAATTATATATTGTAATATCATACACTCATTATCACTTGCAGACAACATCGACAATATTTGCTGTCCAATAACTAACAGCTTACGGAATCCCAGATCTTTCAATTATAAGATGAACAATTTGCCACGTAGTTCAGAACATATGTAAGTATTATCACAAACTCATTCTCACTTGTAAAATTACTGTATGCATGTCATTACGAGATTCTCGTTTACTGTTCATTGATGTACATTACATACAAGGTTTATCAAATGGGAAGGAGTGTTACTAAGTCATTGTCTTCACTAAGTCTGGGCCCTGAAAGAAAAGTTAAATGCTACAACGGGTATTTTGTCAATGGATATGTGTTCCATACTGAAGAATACGGGCATGGAAAAAAGACATACAACAACGGTGTTTGTGTTAAGGGATCGACTAGTAGTGAGTTAGAAGTTGAGTACTATGGTAGATTAGAAGAGGTCGTCAAACTACAATATCATAGCGAGCAGAATAGAATATTTTTATTCAAATGCTATTGTTATGACACGACTAACAGAGGAATCATAGTTGATCCGCACTATGGTCTCGTCAAAATCAACTCAAAAGCTAGACTCCGCAACGTAAACAATGTCTTTGTTTTCACAAAGCAATGTCAACAAGTTTATTACATATACACCCTTTTCTTTAGAAAGGATCGATCAAGAGTTGATTGGATGTCCATTTTAAGAACGAAACCCAAGGGTCGTGTCGAGCTTGTTCAGGATGAGAACAAAGACACAAGTGTGCGAGATAAAGTCTTTCAAGTTAGTGAGTTGGTTGAACCATATCGAGTTGCTCCTTCGATTGACTTGGAAGAAAATTCAAATTTTTGTGTTTTCGATGATAGTCTTGTTGAGGTTGACGCAGAGGAGTTGAATGTTGTTTTGAGCTCTAGTAGACAAGCAAATGTCGATGAAGATGATGATATCCATATTGAAGATTGCGATGAAGGTGATAACTATTCAATTGACGATGAAGAAGAAGAAAATTCTGACTAACTATCAGAATGAAGCCCTATGTAAACATTTTTTTTTCATGTAATATGTATTATGGATGATATATTTTGTAACACGAAATATTTATTTTATAAGTTTATATATTGTTTAAGCACTGTTGTTATTGTTTTGTGCAATGAACAATTTATCATTTAAGTATTTGCAGGAAGGTAAATAGGCAATACAAACATGATCTTTCTTACACACTGCACTATCATCGATGTCCATACTGACGGAATCACATCCGTCGGTATTTCACAGAGAGTTGAAAAATATTTACGAAAAATGCCACAATCACCGACAATTTTGCAAACGGATTCCAGTCCGTCGGTATTTCACAGAGGGTTGAAAAATATTTACTAGAAATGCCACAATCACCGACGACTTTGTAGACAGATTGCAGTCCATCGGTATGTTGTCAGTGGGTCAAAATTACCGACAACATCACCGACGGACGGTGCAAATTCCAAAGGGCGGGGCATTAAATGCATCTCTAATCGCGTCCGTTTGCCGACGGAATTACCGACGAACAACGAAAAAAATAGGGGTAATTGAAAATGATGGTGCGAAATTCAAAATTTACCGACAGATTTTTGAAACATCACCAACAAAATAATTTAAAATAATATTTTTTTTATTGCCGGCGGTGAATCCATCGGTAAAACTGCGCTATAAATCCATGAGACCGCCCCTTCAGTTTATTTTTTCATCTGCTTCGTTATTCCCCTTTCATTTTTGATTTTTTTCCTCTCATTTCCTTCAATACTTTTGTTTGTTTTGCTTGTAATCTCTACTTGAATCTTCATAAAATTAAAAGGTATGTGTTTCCTCTATTTTATTTTTCTTTAAGAATTTTTTTTCTTTGTTTTAGCTATTTTTATTTTTGTTATGTTTTTTGTTTTGGTGTATTTTTATAATGTAGATAAAGTCTTGAAATAAACACATTATTAAGGTAAGCATATTTCATTCCTAAAGTTAATATTTTTTTTTGAATTTATTGAATATATTTTATTGTTTGTATTTCCATAATAATTGAATAATTTGTTGAATTGTAATTGTTAATGTTGAATTTACCTTAGAATTAGTAATTGAATATGTTGGAATAATTAGTAATTTTACTCTATTATTGCATGATTTGTGTTTAATTATTTCTATTAATTTTAATTGTTAGTCTAGAGTTTTTTTTTTTAATTTGTTGATGTTGAATTTACCTTGTAATTAGTATGGATGTTATTTGTATAGATGTTATGTTATATACAATATTAGTATAGATGGGGTCAATTGGTTGTGGCTATTGTCAATATTTGCAGGTTTGAAAAGTTTGGGTAGTCTCTAGTATAGGGGAGGTGCTGTCGAATTTTTTTTAACATTCGAATTTAACTATATAATTATTCGTATAAAATTATGTAGATGCGTAGAACGAAATCCACAGCTTGTCGCTCACGTATGGTCGTAACTAGTTCTTCTAGCAGCAAGGATGCCATATCCTTAGGTGCCTGTCAAGAAGAGGCACCTGCACCGTCAACCGGGTCTGTATCTTATAGTATCAGTCTACGAATTAATATTAAGCAAAATTATTGGCAAAACATATGGGGGACCCATAAGTAAATTCAAAATGGTCTCTGAATTTGTTTTTCAATTTTTTAAAAAAATTTTAAAGGCCTATTTGCCAAACACACCCTTAGCCTAGGGGCTGGGTTGATTAAGCCCGAAGCTCGAGCTCAACCCAGTTGGTTGGGCCGATTGAAGGCCCAACAATTTTTTTTTAAGATGAGGTTGGACACAACCTAATGGTATGGGCTGGGCTAAGGGTCCAACTCGAAAATTACATGGTTACTAGGCTGGACCAAGAGACCATATTAATTATTTACTTGCTGCAGAACATGAAGTATTCATGTTCTGCATGCATGCAAGTAAAAAAAGTGCTAAAGGTTTTAAGAATTTTCAAGACATTTTCTAGCTATTATATCTAAACATGGTCAAGTGATTAGAGTGGATATAAATACAAGTTATTTTAAGAATTTTGACAAAGGTGATTGTGCTAATTAGCATTGAACAAAATGTTTCTTTTATAAAAGATATTATTTTTATTGCTAATAGGAATAATTATTCAATATATCTATCTGGGAAGCCTATGAAGAGATTTCTAAAATTAGATGATGCTCTGCATATAATGACAACTATTATCCTTAGAAAGGTTAACGGTGATGACATATCTTCCATAATAGATACAACAAATATAAATAAAGGTAATTGTAGCTATTGCATGGAAAAATCAATAGCTAGCTCATATTGTTCTTCAATAAGTTTGTAGCAAGATTAAAGTTTTTCAAAATAATGGGATATCATTTTGATTTTCAAAATAATTTAATTTATTGTTTGTTCCTAGAGATTCAAGATGTAACATTAAAATGTGATTTAGTTGTTAATTCAAATAATAATGAACTTTTATGTGGATTATCAAGAAATGTAAGAGAGATGGGTTTTGAAATTGGGCACATCGCTTTTAACCTAGGAACACTGATCCCTATAATGTCACTATACAAAAGAAAAAATTGAAAGGTCTTGTAAGGACAAAATATAGGAAAATAAATATGTTGAATCTGAAGGGAAATTTTGATGGGTTTGATGATGATTTAAGTGTCTCCTCCATGGAATATAGAGTCATTGCCTCAAGTTTTTGTAATTCACAAAATGTAAGAACATCAAGTATAAAAATGGTGAGTTGTTCTTGTCAAAAGCTAGTCGAGAGATTAGTGAATGCTAATGATACTTTAGGTATTATAGTAGCTTAGGGAGAGGATGCATTGAAGAATTAATTTCAAGATATGGCAAATAAAAAGAAAGTGGAATGAGAAAAAAAAATGTATAATTCCTTTACTATTTTCTTAATGGGAAGGTATTATATTTTTAATAATGTAGAGTTTTTTTGGAATATCAAAGATTTGTGAAGAAGGAATAAAAGGCAAGTAATTAAGAATGTCATTGCTAGTTATCATCTTAATGTTTGTTGTATTGATGAAACTATTTTTTCTAGATTATAGACACTTTTATGTTATATATTGCGGAACAATTCCTATGTTAAATGGCATGGTATTAACTCTAAGGGTAGATTCAGGGGTTTATTAGTCATGTGAAATAATTATTAATTTTAGGTTTCGAACATTAAGTTCAATTCTCAATGGGATTGCTTTGTTTGGGACTCGTATTGAAAAGGTTTTAGATGTGTTATAATTTGTTTATATGTTGGGGATAGTTTGAAAGATAGAAAGAACTTGTGGGAGGAGCTTATTATTCTTAAGTTTTCATTTGGATGACCTTGGTATGTTATAAGTGATTTCAATGAGACTTTGAGTTAGAATGAGAAGAGTGGTGGGTTTTTAAATCATGTGTGAGCAAGAAGCCTTCAATGGTTATTGAATACTTGTGAACTTATTAAGCCATCAATGGTCATCAATATAGTTGGTTTAAAGGTTCTTCTATGATTCATATTGATAGGTATTTTGCACACCTATATGCTATGTTGGCTTTTCCTTATAATAAGCTCATTAGGTTGGATAAAAGCCTTTTAGATAAATGTTCCATTTTTTTTTATGGTAGAGAACTTAAAGGTTGGGTTAGAAGGCCTTTTTAATTTTTAGATTGTTGGTTGATGCACAATTCATTTTATTTTGATTTGAAGTCGTTATGGGTATCCTTTTGCTATGATATGGTCTTGTTAAAAGCTTAGTCTATTAAGGAAAAAAAATTGCATGAATGGAATTTTACCATTTATGGTATAATCTAAACTTAAAGCAATTGAGAATGAGAGTGAGAGTAGAAGTTTAACATATGTTGAGTCTGATGAGTTGAGGTGTCTAAACTTTGAGTTGTGAAATTTGAGCAAACATTATGAAGGAATAATTGGTGAAAGTTAGGTGATAAGAATACATAATTCTTTCATCTCTCTACTTTTCTTTCTAACAGGAAGAACTTCATTGACTCAATTATTATTAATGAGAACGTTATCTCTAGTGCTTTAGAGATTAAATCTTGGGCTTTAAATTTCTTATCTAATCTGTTTAGTATTGGTATTGTTATTATGCTGTATATGAGGGACATGTTTTAATTTTTTAAGTTTTAGTTCTTTAGTTGCTAAGTTGTATATGAGAGGTACATGTTTTATTTTTTAAAGTTTTAATTGTTTACTTTTGTTGGAGAGAGAGGTCATCTTGGAGGAGGTCAATTAGGAAATGTGGAGTTGTGAAAGGTCTACAACTCTCGGACCTTATGATTTTAATTTTGACTTGATTAAAATTTTTGAGAAAGAGATTTTTTTGCTGATTTTAGAAGTTTTCTATACTAGCAGGATGTTAAAAAGGATTAATATATAATGCTTATATTACATTAATTATAAAGATTAAATGGGCTAAAAAATTCATAAAATTTAGACTTATTAATATTTTAAATGGGACATACAAGATCATTTCCAAGATCATGTCTTTGAGGATGAGACAAATTATTGATAAGATGATAACTGAACCTCCACTTGTTTTCATCTTAGGAGGGGAGATCCTTGATTATTGTTTATTAGCCAATGATATTGTAGATAGTATATAAAGGTAACATATTCAAGGTTTTCTCTTTAAAGTGGATTTCCAAAAGTCTTTTGATTTGATATCTTGAGATTTCATTTGTGAGGTCATGGTTGTATGATTTTTGGAGGTAAATGGATCTCTTGAATTTGAGAATGTATCCTGATGACTCATCTTTCTGTACTTATCAATGGCTCGCCATCTAATGAGTTTCACATGAACAAAGGTCCTTTGTCACCCTTTCTATTTAATATAGTTGTAAGGGTTACTAGTTTTTTTTTGTTAGAGCAAGAGAGAATAAGCCATTTTCAGAAGTTAATGTATCTCTCAATCAACAACTCTATTTCAATATGTTGATTATATAATGATCTTTTATCTGAATGACATAGAAGCTCTTAAGAATATTAAAATCATTCTTTATTGGTTTTATTTAGATTTAAAAGTTAACTTTCATAAGAGTCTTTTAATTGGTATCAATGTTGATTTGAAATTTACTAAATGAGTGACTGACTCTTTAAGATGTAAATCAAGTTGTTTATATGTTAAATACTTGGGGCTTCCTCCAAGAGCAAATCTGAGACTATGTTCCACTGGAAACCAGTTCTGGAAAAGATTAAGTCTTGTCTCAAAACTTGAAAATTCAGGCATCTTTTAGTATATGGAAGAGTTTGTTTATTAAATTTAGTGTTGTTTAATCTTCCTCTTTACTATATATCTTTGTTGAAAATTCCATTTAGTGTAGCTAAAAATATCTGTAAGGTGGCTTTGAATTTCCTAGCTAGGACGAAAGCTAGAAAAGGATTAAGAGTGGGGTCTATTATGAAAAAATAAAATAAAGCAATGTCATTTAAATGGTTATGAAGGTACAATGATGATATTTCAGTAGCCTAGAGGAATTTTTTGGATTTGAAATATCAACATGACAATAATAAGGTGGTTCTAAAATTTTCAGAAACTCTTTCACTTATTTGAAATGGTATTTATGATACTTTTAATGGTGTTGAAGACTATTCTATAGCTTACAAAATGCAATTTCCATGGTTGAGGGAATGGGACTCAAACTTCGTTCTAGATTTTAAAATGGTTAGGAGATTCTATTCTTAAAGGCAGATTTCCTAGTCATGTTATGTGTGCAAATTTGAATGCTTTGATCTCAGAGATTGGAACATGGAATGATATTATTTAGGATTAGTCCTTATTATAGAGGAAGAGACAATAAGATTGGGAAAAGAAAAAGGAAAGGGAATTTTTACAAATACTATCTAGGATTTCTTTAACTCAAAATGTTGTGAAAATAAAGATTTGGAGACTAGATCTAAAAGATCTATTTTAGGTTAAAAGTTATTTATCTTTTCTTAAGACAATTATTCTAGTAGCAGATAAACCGTTTTGGTCCAATACATGGTCATCTTCTACTCGTTCTAAGGTTGAGTGTAATCTTTGACTTGTCATTTTAAATAAAACTACTTACAAAAACTTTTGTCCATAAATGAGGTTTATTATAAGAGTGTGATTTGAATTGCCCTTTCTGTAAAAAAATAAAAAAAAATAAAGATTGAAACTATAAGGCATGTTTTTCTTTACTATAAGATGGTATGGAAGTTATGGTCATAATTGGTGGCATGGTTAGGGCAACATTGAATCTTACCGAATCCTTTATATGATTTTTATTTATAGTGGCATTGAATGATCTTAGAAACTATACAAAGAAATGTGTGTTCTTTGTTTTTTATTGGAGTTGTTCAGTCCATTTGGAATGCTTGTAATAATTTGATCTTCAATGAGGTGGAAAAAACTGGGATTATATATTTCTAACTTTTTCATAGAGTTGTAACATGGACAAAATGTTGTATTGTGATAGGTGTTTTTGCTATACTAGGATATATTTACTAAGATCACCAAATGATATTCTTATATGGACCAATAGGGAAATAGTGTGTAGTGAATCATCATGGATTCCTCCTTTTTAAGGTATGCATAAGTGGAGTGTAGATGCATATGCAAATGGCAAGCCAAGACCCTTAGGGATTGGGGGTATGTTAATAGATTATGAAGAAAAGTTTCTTTGTATCTTTTCTTATTCTATAGGTATTAAGGAATTCAATAAAACTGAGGTTTTGACAATTCAAAAAGCTCTCATTTTGAGTACTAATTATTATTGTGTTTCTTTCATGGACTAGATTGCGAAGTTTGATTCTTACAATGCAATTACTTAGATAAAAGGAAACAATGTCATGAGGTTGTGGCAATTGAAAGATGATTTCAATGATATCTCCAATGTCTCTCTTATACTTTTTTTAATATAAATTTAAGACGTATTCATGGAGAAAGGAACTATGTAGTGAATCATTTGTTCTAATATTGTTTGTTATGAACACTTTGTTATATTTTTCAAACTAGAAAGGATGGTATAAACTTACAATCATGGATATTTTTTTTTCATTTGATTCACAACATGGAAAAAGTGTCTAATAAAAGAGATTAAATCACATATGAATTGTCAAGGTCTGGTTAGAATTATGGGGCCAATTGGTCTAAAGAAACTCTTGCTCCAGCCCCCCCTCATTTTAAAAAAGCATTATGGAGGGTTATGGGAACAAGTTGTATCTCTGAAGAATCTTCAAGAGTATTATAATTATATGGGAGTGTTTGAGGGTATGGTAAATGTTGCTTTTCAAAGTGTTTTTTGCTTGAAAAAATATTAAAATAATTTTTTTTTAAAAAAAATTATTTTTGATATTAGCACAGTTAAACAATTTAAAAACACTAAAAAAATAATTTAAAATAAAAAATATTATTCAAAATTTGATGAAAAACAAATTACACCGCAACCCTAAATGAGATCTAAGTATTGGAAAAAACAAGATCACATGTTGCTGTTTTTTATCGAATGATTTCATTGGCTGTCGATATATATCAAGTCCATCTCCAATATTGCACAATCCTCCAAAGCAACATATGGACCCCTGCAATGAATTGGATAGCTATCTCTTTGCATATCGGATCTTTGCAATGGCAATTACTAGAATCTTGAAATATCTGCCTTGTTACTGTTAGTTGAGCCAATTTTCTTTCCTTTGTCCTTTATCATCATTTCGATGCTTGAATTGTCGGCTTGGATTTCAATTCTCAGCATCATAGCCATGCTTCTTTTTATGTTGTTACACACACACACACACACACACACACATATAAAAGATTTACAGCATTTACTGATGGAGGAAAAACAGTGGGACAAATTAACTAAAAGACCCAATAACGTTCAAATATGGATTTCAGTCACCACCAACGTGATAAAACATGCACACTATCTGATGACTTTACATTGCATCACTACTGTGCAATCTATGACTTTCTGTGCGAATCGGGGGGATAGGGAATCCTGCACGGTGAAACATTTTAAACCATCGTTAAAGCTATATATATATATATATATATATGAAAGTTGGCCTTAGCACAAACAGTACTACTGCAATGACGATGGCAATAAGACTTGAAAGGATGGCATTGGCACCAATCCGTTAAAGGACTAGTGGGACTGACTGGTCTGCACAAAGGCACTCTCTAAGATGCGGAGGGGCTAGTAATTAAAAGGCTTTTGAATTCTGTGGCATTTCTCAGACTCAGAGTTTCTGAGATACAAAATAATGTCCATGTTACGACTGTAATGCACTCACTCTGTTCATTTTATCAGTCCTTGTGTACATTTGGCCCCCCAAAAGGCTGCCTCTTTTTATCCATTTCTAATTTTTGGTTTCCCAACCATGATGCAATAGTGCAGCAATACATTGGTGGCCTGCGGAGAGCTGATTTTTTTTTTTTTTTTTGTAGTGTCAAAGAATGATACTCAAGCATTATCAGTGTATTTTAAATAATAATAAAAGAGAATTGAAAAAAACAATAATTGTCCATTTCTAAAAATCAAAACATAGAAAGATAAAATCGAAATAAATAAATAAATAAAGTCTAAAAAAACAAAGTTTATTTTAAAAACAAACAACTCTTACTTACATCATGAGATAGGAATAACCTGATTGAAAGAAAATTAAAGAAAATAACAAAGGTTATTTTTTCAAAACAAACAACTTTGAATGATATAATCGGTAAAAAATCAATGTCCATCCGTGTTAACTTTTTAAACTCCTGACCCTAGCTAGTGACTAAATTAGAACCACTATATTTGAAAAACCACTATTTTAAAACTTGGCTCGACCTGATGGGTTGACCCGTGATCTTGGTGATCTAGAGCCTAGACTAGGTCTACTTTCAAAAGAAATTAGGGGAGAATTGATCTAGTGTAAAACAATAAAAAAACCAGAGGCTATTTTGCTTAATTTTTTTTCAAAATGATATATTTATAAAATAAAGAGATTTGGTTGAATTGGGTTAACTTGGGTCAACCTACTTGATCTGTGACCTGGTACTTGTCTCGTACTGACTCCCAAGTTGGGCCTAAAAACAATGAGAAAAACAAAGAAGATCAAATCCCAATAAATCAAATGTTGAATGATGAGATAAAAAAAATCAAGGATAAAAAAATAAAAATTAAGAGAATAAGGACCTCATTTGAAATAAAAAATGAGTGGACAACTTAAAATTTTGAATTGAAGGGAAAATTTGAAAAAAATAATCAAATTAACAAATGAGTCCAAAATAAAAAGTAAAAATCAAAAGAATGAGGAAGAAATAAAAAAAATAAAAAAAATCAAGATTATAGATCTAAGGATGAAATTAAAAACAAATTAAAATTTAATAAAGGGCTAATTAGAACCAAAATTATAGAACAAAACATTGAGGGCTAAACCTGAAATATCATCAAATTTTGAATTGAAGGGCAACATTAAAAAGAAAAATCAAAATCACAAAAGAATCCAAATCAAAAATCAAAATGAGCTAATATGAAAAAAAAATAAGATATGGATCGAAGGATGAAATTGAAAACAAATTAAAATTTGATAAAAGGGATAAGAATTAAAACATTGAGGACCAAACTTGAATCATAAAGTAAAAGGACAAATTTGATATAAAAAAAAATGCTAAAGGATGAAATTGAAAAACAAATATATCAAATTTGATACAATTAAAAAATAAGGAACAAATATGATAAAATTAATAAATAACACACTTTTCTAATTTTTTTGCAAGGGTATCATGTATTTCAAGGTTGAAGAGAGAGAAAAAGTGGGAAAGAAAAAACATCATTGGAGCTCCACTGTGTATAGCGAGACTGCATGCACCTTACCACCATGAAGGGGGCGACGAGATGCATTGAACGCAACCATGAAATGTGGTGTCCGCCCTAAAGACACAGGTACCTCCTATACACTGGTGCGTGTGATACACACACCAACAACTTTTCTTCTTCTTTTAATTAATATATTTAAATACCTAAGTGCCTTTAACCCCATACATTATTATAAAAATATATAACAAAAAGACCAAAAAACCCCTCAACTTTTCTTAGCTATAGATTATTTGACTCAAATGGTATTTTAATAATTACACTGTGTCAAGAGTGAGAAAAAACTGAATACGCCCCTACCCTAATAGTTAAAGAAATTCAATTTTTAAGGGTATTCTAGATATTACATTGTGCAAATAAAAAGTTAAAAAGACTTTTATACTCCATTCAATCTTGTAATAGCAAAAGTGTCATGTGAAAAAGATACCTTATTGCCTTTGAAAACATGCTATAAGGCTTAAATTGTTAAGGACAAAATGGTAATTTAACTATGAAAATCAACAGTGAAATATGAGTGTGTGCATAGTGAAAGATTGTGTTTTTTTAACTTTTATTTTAATAAGAGTATATAGTCATATATGAAAGTGCAAGCTTTTTCTTAAAAAATAAGAAATTGTAAAGCAGGAATTTGTTTTTGAAAATAACACAGTTAAAAATTTATTTGAGAATTTAGTGTAATTTGAAGAGTTGCATGTCTAGTTTATGTTTTAGAGTTGTATATGTCACTTGTGATTTAAAAAAATGAAAAAAATACTCGCAATTTTATTAAAAGTTTTTAAAAAGTATTTTAAATTTTAAGTTTAAAAAATAAATAAATATTATCTTGATCATAGTATTTTAAATTTTGAACTATAACATACACATATGAGATTCTTTGTTATTCTTTTACATTAATTCTATTAATTGGACCAAAAAATTCGTAAAATTCTTGTTATTCTTTTTACCTTTGCTACTAATATTAAAAGAAGACTGCTCCAAATAACATTTCATAAAATTTATATTCATGCCTATATTTTTAATTTCTTTTTATTTAGAATATAATTAAAATCCAAATATAAGAAATTTACATTAAAATCCAATAAATTATGAAATTGAACCTTTGTTAATTTTTTATAGGGAACATTTTTTATGTTATATTTCACTTCTTAAGAGAACATGATTTATACATTTCGACATGCTCTATTAATATTAAAATAAACTTCTTAGTCAGAAGATAGAATAAGATTTTTATTAGTGTCTATATACTTAATAGAATAATATTAAAATGGACTTTTTATGTTTTAAAAGTTGTCTTCCACTTATCTCCCATCTTGATTTTTATTTGGTAGTAACCACTTTTGAGATCAATTTTCAAAAACAACTTGAACCTACCAACTAATATAACATGTTATCTAGCCATGATATCTAGAAACTATACTTCCTTGGAACTGTCAGCAATACCATCATCTTCCCAAACTATTCTACCACTATTAACTAGGGCATACACTACTTGTTCGCCCTTTATCTCCTTAATAAATTATGATAAAGATAACAAACTCTTTCTCTATTTAGTTTTCATCTCCACCTTCTTCTTTATAAGTGACAACACTGTACGTTTTCCTTTAATACTTAGGGTACATGTATTTTTTTCTACCATTATGCACCACATGTCTATCAAACTATCATGGCCACCATAACAGAACATGACACGCATCCATAGACACTACATCATACCAAGTACTATCAAAATATTTATGTCTCTTGAAAGAGGAAACAAGACATCTTTTGTCAATAATTACCTCAGTATCTCTATTCAATCGTGTTAGTTTATAGGGCTTAGGATTATTTTTATTTGTCAGTTGGAACTTCTTTGTCGCCCCCGTAGACACTGCGTTCTCGTAGCTACCACTATCTATAATCAAGTTGTAGACCTTATCTTTAACAATACATATAGAATAAAAGATATTAGTGTGTTGTCAATCCTCTTTTGAATTACTTTTAGGTGTCAACAAACTCTTTCTAATAATAAGGATATTACAACCATTATTATGTGAATTCTTCTCATTATTGCCCGAGTCATAATGATACTTAGAATCAGTCGCATCCATAGGCTTCTCTATTAGAAGATTCTTTCTTAGATGACTCTTTGCTTCACTTCACTCACTAGCTTAGTGCCCTAGCTAGTTTACCATATATAAAGCAATAACTCTATTTTGCCCATAAATTTTTATTAACAGCTTTAGCAGCCTGCTGCTACTTTACTGTCAAAACCCTCAAATATGTCTAAAAAACTGTCCATAAATACTAGAGACACAATACATTTTGGATGGACTACCATAGACCACTCATATGCCTTACCACCAACTACTCTTCTATTTATGTCAAATCATTTTAAGCTACTAATTGATAGAATTAATCAGTGTATTCATTGGCAGGTTCACCTACTTGTTTCAACATGTGAAAACTCTAGTATAAGGTTTAAGAATAGCTAAAAGAAAGGAATGCTCCCTCATCTTTTTTAATGGCAGAATATTTTTGGAAGTTTCCATATTCTACAAGGAAACTAAGGGGAAAGAGCTATTACAAAGATTTTCATGCTTATTTAGGAGAGTTAAAGTTAGTTTTAGGCTGATTTTTTTTCTATTGCATAGTTTTACATACATAAACATAATTTTCAACTCAATTGTTGGACCGAACTGAAATTTACTATGAGTTTATAGATTTATTGTTCATATTGGGTTAAAACTTCAGATCCATTGAGATAAGGTCTAAAAGGTACTATGCAAGATTTGTATTAGTTTCTAGGTTAATTTAGGATTATTTTTCTATTTTATTTAGAATTCTTATATTAGTTTTCCAGAATTGTTTAGGATATTTTTTTTACCTAGTATAAATAGATTTATTTAGCTTGTACTTAAATTTTTACTTTGGGGCCATGAATTATTGAATAAAATTGGTGTTTTGCTTGGAGCGACATGTTTTTCTCTTTATTTAAAAAACAAACAAGTGAACTTATCAAAGTATAATTGACTTTGTTGTGTTCTTCCTTATACATCTTGTTCGCGTTTCGCTAATCGTTGGGTAGAGGTTCATTCTAATAGTATTGGTGCCTTGGTTTAGGTAATCATTGTGTCAAATTTCTTATTAAACTTGATTTTTGAGTTTCTAAAATTGTGTTAATCTTGATTGTGAATTACAAAATCTTTATATTCACGAGGTTCGCTTCACAAAGTGTGAATGTCATTGACCCGGGTAAGGGCACTAATCTTATGAGGGTGTGTTGGATGGACATAATTTTGAGTGACCTTACTTCGTGGTCTTTTTTAGCCTTGTTGAAACAAATGATACAAGAGTTCATCGTTTTATTTTATTGAAAAATAATAAGAAAAAGGAATCCATATTGAGTTAAAACATGTCAAATTTAGTATCATATTTACATCAATTTTTTAAAATTTATAATGTTTTAAAGATTGAAAAAAGTAAGTCCTGGAATAGAATGCATCTCTAGGTTCACATGCAGTTTAATAACTCAATCTAAAGCAAATGCTCTCTAGCTAGCTAATCATTTACATTACTTTACAAATAAAGCACAAATCCAATGAAGGTAAAATACATGAAATATATAAAAAGAATTTAAATATTACTCTAAAGCATGAACATATTGAAACATTACAAAAAAAAAAAGGGTAGATCTGAATCTGTGACAGGTTACCTACGTATCTCCATCCAAAGAAACACTTAAAAATGAGAGATCAATACCCTTAGCATAGTTCTCTTGAATAGATAGTGTGAAGTTCTAGCATTTAACCTCCCTACTTTCTACATATTTTAAACATCTCGATTTCACAGAATTTTATAAAAATCGTTAAGGTTTTTTCATTAAAACCCTAATATTTTATTAAAATCCTAATAAAGGTGTGTGGAGAAGGTGAAAGAAAGAAAAATTTTCATATATAAAGAAAGAGAAAAAACTACAGTTGTCCATGGAGAGGTGGGAGGAGGGCCAACATATGAGGGTCAAAGTAAGAAACTGTTTCCCTTCCAAACATATTTACAGTCACTGTTGTTATACCTTGTGTGAAAAGAACACTAGTAGCTCTTTCACTTTGGTTAAGTGCCTGACACTCTTATGTCTGCTACAGAATCCCCTGCTGACATTAAAGAAAATCCTCTCACTGTAGCTCTCTCTTTCTTTCTTTCGTTAGATTTATTAAGATTTGGAGTCAATTTCCTGCTTGACTCTCATAACGAAAATGACCCATCATTTTTCCTCTGAATAAAAAGCAACTTATCTCTCTTTTTTTTTTCTTTTTTTTGTATTGTGCAACTCTCCATTTTCTTCCCTTTTTTCCTCCTTCAAATACACTGCAACTTCTCTCTCTTTTTTTCTTTTTCTTTTTGTATTGTGCAACTCTCCATTTTCTTCCCTTTTTTCCTCCTTCAAATACACTGCAACTTCTCTCAAGTTCTCTCACGCTTACTGTTCTTTCTTTTGCACAGTGAACTGAGATTTAGAGTGGTTATATATGTATAGATAGACACAACTAGAGAGAAATGAGTTTTTGCTAAAGCATCAGATTTAGGGTTTCGATTCTTTATGGAGGTACCAAGCAGTGAAGTTACCTTTTCCGAATATATATGTACATGTACACTCTCCATGATAATTAGATCATATATTTATCATCTCTTAACTTTTTCTGCCGAACATAAGCTTTTTCAGTAATTGTTTTTCCATGATTCCATGGTAAGTTCCTGGTTTCTTTACTTTGTCTTGATGTCAATAATATATTATAACGGATAGTATTCAATCTATTCTCTTCTATATATTTAGTTTATTTCTTGCTAAATGTTTAATATTGTTTCTAAGATGATGAACAAAGTAGATTTACTTCTGTATGGTGATTCATTTGTCTATTTTAAGAACCAAAATGTTGGATTTTCTTTTTTTCTTCCTTTTTCAGAATAGATTTACTCTTCTACTACAATTTCTATGTGGTTATTATGTTTTTTTTTTTTCCTATTTCGGTTCTTTTATGTAATGATGGGATGATTTAAGACCAGAGTTTTGTTCTTAAAATAGATTTTCATGGGACCTTCCATTTTATGGTAGATTTTAGATGCTTGAAATCTCTTTGTATTAATTCACTTCTTAAAAAAAAAAAAAAAGGAAAACAAGAAAGAAGGCTGTGAGGGTGTTTTTTTTTTTCGTTCTTCACATTCGTTGGTAAGATGTGGGGTTTGGAAGGCAGCCAGATGGGGGGAATGTCCATAGCTACTCTCTACTTTTAGCTTTGTTAAGTTGATGCTTTCCATTTTAGCTTTGCACTACTGTTGACAATGATTTGGGCCCTAATCCAGGTATATAAAACCATTAATTCTTGCTGTGCATTAATTATGAAGGATTTTTTTCTCTCATGTTAATAGGTCACATTCTTTGATAAGACTGATTTAATGGGTAACTTGTCTTGACCTGGATCATATCAAATTTGCAAGTGGTTAAACTTCTACTTGCCTTCTTCATTAACAAGTCACCAGCTGCCACGCCCAGCCAAATATACACAGCCCATATATATATCTTGATCATCAACCGCGTTCACTTCCTAAAAGCACAAACTGTACTATATATATAAATGTAATGAGTGTAGTTGAAGTGGGGTGTGTGTGTTCTAGGTAGAAATCCATACTGCTGTGCATATTTACTTAATTGGTTATGAGAGAGAATTAATTAATGGTGGGAGAGAGCTTCCTTCAGCCCACTCATGGATAGGAGAAAGGGGTTGAATTAGCTGCCGACTCATTCATTCAAGCACCAGTAGAAAAAGGGGAATGGATATTCTTTTGCTACTGTGATTGTGTGAATGATGCGGGAGATAATTTTACATCCCCTCTTTTTCTGTGCTTGGACTGAAGGGAGCTCCTTCCTTCTATTGCTTTCATTTACTGAAGAAAGAATTTGTTTAATTAATACAGGTTATACACTTCTTGTTAATGTTCTACTTTCTTACCTTAACACCATCTTCGACTCCTGATACTTGTCTCGTGTTTTGTCCTGATACTTGTTAATTGTACATTTTTTACACTTTGGTATTTAATGCCGGTTACCCACTGGCAGCATACCTGTTTTTCTTTGCAGGGAAATAAAAGACATGTTGAACAGGTGACCAATCAACATTATACCAATCTCCTCGTCAGTACTGCTATACTATCCAGTTTCTCGTTGAGGAGAAAATATCCTCTTACATGTAAATTCTATTTACAGCATGCTTGCCTCTCTCAGAAGCATCTGTTCCTCCTCTTTTGGGCAGACAAAGAGAGATTTCTGATCTGATTTGTGTCTTCTTTGGGATTTTTTCTTGTAACGTTAATTGAGACTTGATTTCTTTGGATAATTTAAACTATGGCTGGCTAGCTAGCAACATCTGATATTGTCTCGCAGATGTCCAAACTTGGAACTGTTAATACTCTCTGAATTAATTCTCATGTGTTCTAGCTCCCTCGTTCATTTCTTGCTTAATTACAAAGTATTGTTTAGTTCGTGACTTTGTGTCTGTCCAATTATCTCTTCTTTCTCAAAGGGATTTTGATTATAATTAGAAGTAAATAAAACTGGCCTCACGGAGAGATGATATAGTTAAAGGTACTGGGTGTGTTTTTTTTTTTTTTTTTTTCAGATCTCGTTCCTCAAGCTTTTCAAAGGGCACCATTAGGGCAGAAGCTCATCCCTTTTGCTTAATAATGTAGGACTAGCTAGTGGGTGGGCAAGGACAGATATTCATCATATGGAGTAACTAAATTAAAAGATGCCTTGAATATTTTTATTTTGTTGTTCTTCGAGGGAGGGAACTAACACTTGCTTCCATTCATCTTTTTCATTTGAAACTGTGCAATTAGGTCCATCTGCCATTATTGAAGCATTATCTTCCACTTTATAGTGCATATTTTAGTATGCCTTTTATTTTTCTTTATTAATTATTGCTTAGATATTACTAGTATTTCTTTCTTGGAAATAGACATGTTGGGTATTCACAATTTACTTATATTTTATGTTGGTGGCTGGTTTCCAATGTTGGAGAAATTGGGCGGTGAGGATTGAAACTGTGACATATTTTGCCAAATATGGACGAGGCTACCTCCCTAGCCTTCTTCCTCTTTTGGAAATTGAACTTGTTCTTCTGGTACAGAGAGTTATGCCATTGACGTTGCATGCAATGTGGTCCTCATCCCTCTGCATATATAGTCATAGATAGGATCATCGTCAGAGGACATTTGATATCAAATTCGGCACACAAATTTTAGATAGCATTTAGTTATTATCTCGAAATATAAAAATAAAAACAGTAATATAAAAATATATTTGACGGAAAAGATAAAAATATATTCTTTTGATGATTTTGGAGTGATTTGTATAATTTCAAAACAAGATATGTAGAGTAGATATTTCTTCTGAGAATATTTATTATTCCTAAAATATCATTGTAAAAAACTTTTAATTTTAAAATTATTTAACTAAAACATATAAGATAAAAGATTATTTAGTTATTATTACCAAACAGAAAAAATAGAGATATGTAACAACAATATATTTGGTTGAAAAGATAAAAAAAAACATATAAAAATAAATATGTTTTTATGATGATTTTGGAGTGATTTTCTATAATTTCAAAATAAGATGCATAAAAGAAATATTTATTATTTCTAAAATATCATTTTAAAATCATTTAACTAAGGCATGTAAAGATAAAATATTTATTATTATAAGTTTAAAACTCAATCAAGAGTATGAGTCGAGAGTCAACTCGAGTTGACTTTGGTCAACTAAGATTAAAAAGAAAACATTTATTATAAAAAATCAAAAGGATATCGTTTTGACCATATCTTTTTTTTAAAAAAAAAAAAATAAATGGGTTTTTTATTAGGTCAAGTTGGGTCAATCCCTGTTTTATTTTTTAAAACCCAGATCGGTTTAGGTCCTAGGATGGCACATTAGATGGTTCAGGTTTTATAACTAGGATTATTATACTACTACTAATTTTAACACTCAATATAAACTATATTTAAAAATATAATCTAAGATAAAATAGATTTTTTTTATATTTTATCAAGGAGTTCATCATCAACAAAACAAAATATAGGGACTTGAACACCATTAGTAATCACAATTATATCTTCGTCTCATGTTATGTTTTACTTTCTCTGTCTCTACTATCTTCGTATCTTCTATCTTACTTTACTTTTACATGTTATTTTTTAAATAAGTTATTTAAAAACAAATTTCTTCATGCTAAATTCTCATAGAAAATGATGTGTCAATAAATGGTAAAATATGTGTACTATGGATTATAAATGACTGATCTCATATAAGAATAATTAGTAACTGTCATTCCGCCACATGTCTCAAATTAAATTTTGTTTCTATGGCATTACTCTCTTTGTAAACCGTTCTGATTCATGATACGCTTAATTTGCTAAAAAGTTCCTGTTATTTCATGTTCTCTACTGCATACACGCTTCCCTCGATATAAACACAAAAATATTAATTAATTGCAGTTTGTTTTACAAGCAATAATTAAGTTAATTTAAAAAATATTTATTTGATTAATCATCACAGTTAATCCTCCATTACTCGGAATTGGGGGCGTCTTCTATCAAGCCATGCCAGCTCTACATGGAACCCGGACATATTATTATTATTAACATAACCTAAATGATGGAATTCAGTTTTATAGAGCACTGTTTATTTGAAGAGTTTTTTTTTTTTTTAATTTTTTTTTAAATTCATCATTTAGTATTGGGTTTGTTTATCCTAGTCTTAAAATCTGGATTGGGGATTATAAAAGTCAACTCGGTTTTTTATGTCCTTTTTTAGTTGAATTTTTTTTTTAATTTCATCATTAAAGATGTGATTGATTTGGAATTAGACTTTATAATTTTTTCTTATTTGTTTTCTATAAGGTTATCTCTCACTCATTACTAGGGTTGCGGCTTGGAGAGATTAACTTGAGTTGTTTGTTTTTTGGTCATTTTTTTTAATTGATTTTTTTCGATTTCATCCTTCAATATTGGATTAATTGAGAATTTGATTTTATAATTTCTTTGATTTGCTTTATATGGGTTATCTTGGTCTTATGATCCAAATCACGGATTTGGCAAGTTAACCTTGATTGATCTAAGTCGATCTAATAGTTTTCATCTCAATATTTTTTAAAAAAGATCTAGATTTTCTTTGAACCCGTCAAATTGATCGGGTTATATCAGGTGTTGACATTGTTAAATTTTTTTTTTAACTATGAAACACATTAGCAATAACAAGATATTTTTTTACGTTAAAAAAATTGATCAGGCTCGCAGTATAGTGAGAAAGAATCATCAAGTCATTATATAAAGTCATGCTAAGCTTCTGATTGATCATGAGGACCCAAAGTTATTCAAGAATTTGAATCCAAAATCTCCCATTGTTCAAGTTTAAACAAGTGAAATTTGCATGCATTTGATAAAGAGCAATTGTTAAATTATAAATTCATACAAAAATGGATACAAATGTTTGGCCAACATCTGCATGATTTGGGATTTAATTTGAGACATAATTATTTCAGCTATTGTTTGAAATACCCCAAGACATCTATAACATAGAGATATCTATGGAACTTGTGTAATCTTTAAGGGTTTTATGGTACTTAGTGAATTTTGACAAATTCAGAATTTTCATAGAGATGTATATAGTTTGCTTGTTGAAATATTTCATTGATGCTCGAAAGATAGTGATTATATTAGTAAAACTTGATTATCAACAATAAAAATAAATAATTCAATTGAGAAAATTCACATAGTAATAGTTACAGTAAGTCAGAAATCCTAGAATCCATTAAAATTAAATTCAATACTACTTAATTAATTGATTGATTGATTTTAAATATTTTTTTTGGTTTAGTAAACTATCTCGTTCAATTTTTCAAATCTATCACAATTTAAGAGATTTTGGTAGTTATTAGTAATTTTTGCAGATCATCGTGTGACAATACTTTACTTATCACTTTATTACTTGTTACGATTCATGCATTTACAATTTTGTCCATGTAAAACCCTTTGGTATATGGTGGGAACTAAATTGAAGTTTTCTAGTGCCTACCACCCTCAAATTGATGGTCAAACTGAGGTGGTTAACACGAGTTTAGGCAACCTTTTGAGGTGTATAGTGAGTGATCATAATAGGAATTGGGATTTGGTTCTTTCTACGGTCCAGTTTGCCTATAATATTTTCAGTTTGGTCCTCCAATTTGACCCCTAAAAATCTAATAAAATTTCAGATTGGTCCTTAGCTATAATTTTTGTTTTTCAAATTGGTTTGATGAATAATTGTGGGTTTTATGGTGAATTTTTATCAAGTTTTATTTTTTGTTTTCTTTTGAATTAAATTTCGAGAAAACCATTTAATTTTTGGGTTTTTGAGAAAAATAACTAGTTTGGTTCATAAATATATAGGATTATGATTTAGACTCTTAGTTAAATGTATTAAATAGGTTGTAAGTTCTTTTCAGGTTATTTTTTAGTATGTCTCCTTTTGTATTCAGATAATCCTGATTTTCTATCTGCGAGATATCAGTAGGATTTCTTCTGGTATCTACTTTCGAGTTCTATTCGCTTTTGAGTCAGATGAGTGAATAATTTTCTATATGTATGAGAAATAGTATAAATATTTAAATTGTTAATATGAATTGGACCATGCTTCTTGATAAAATATATGTTAATTATTATTCTTGTTATGATAAAGCATGTTCAACTGTTGAATCTGAATTCTTGATATGAGCCAATATATACTTTTAAATTAACTTCTGAATTGATAGCTCCTCATTTGATTGATGTCATACGTTGCGCCTTAAGATATGAATTTGTTTGTTTGATCATGATATGAACATATGATATGTCAGTCAGAATACTCATGCTAACAAGGTAGTGTTAGTCTTTGTGCACATCATATCTGAAACCTAGTTGGTTAGGGGAGTACTCACCAACTTGTGTGGACTGATCATCCCGCAGTAAAGATCTTCATGCTCATTGCATTTTGATTTTCTAACGAGCTTTACCTTATGATATTTTTATTGTGGCCTATTTGAGAAACTTTTCTATAAGAATCTAAAGCCATATTTGTATATAAATTCCTTATTGTTGTATTACCTCGTGTATGTATATTGAACATTATCTACTCATTGAGTTATTGAACTCATCCTCTCATTATTTATCATTTTCAGGCTTATAACTTGTTAGCGGGTCACTTTTGTTGGACCTTCAGAACCTGTTCTTTTGGTTGTAATTAGTATTTTTTCTTTATATATAATTAGTGCTCCACAACTATGAATTTGTATTAACTCCTGTATTAAGATAATTAAATTATATTATGAAGTTAGTTTTGTTATTACTGTTGTGTTGAACTTTGATTGAATTATTTAAAGGATAAGTTTGTATGTGAGTATGGGTTTGCATAGGTATGGAACTCTAGAGGAGGACCTTGACTATGTGCCGGTCATGGATCCGGGAATCGGGTTATGACAATTTGGTACCTCCAAGAGTCATGAGATATCATTGCTCTTGCTAATTTCAAGATTCTATCTAGCACAGTTTTATATGTAATCAACCGGTTGACCCGTTAAGAGATTTCTAGGAACTAGTCGACCGCCTCATTTGTTATTTATCTTCACAATCTTTTTTGTCCTTTTTCAATTTCTTTTTAGCTTTTGCTTTTTTTGCTTTTTATTTTTTGTCAGGTAAATAAAAGTAAGAAGTATTTGTACTTCTTGAGATATGCCTCTCGTACTTTATATAGTTTCTTCTTTTTAATACAATTACTCTTATTAAAAAAATAAAAAAAAGCCTGTGCTCATTGTACAATTTCCATTGAAAACCAGTTAGGGAATTATACTCTCAGCTGTGCTCATTTTACAGTATATCGAACTCAAATTTGCATCATGAAATGGTAGATAAAATGCCAGCAAAACAAACAAGATCACCCGGTAAGGCAAGATGTCAGCTTTGGCCCTGACGCCCAGACGTAGCCTTTTCTGGGAATAGCTTCAGGAGCTACATGCGGAGGAGTTCCACAAGTTGTTTGGAGCATACAATCTTGAGGCTTAGACTCGGCAGCAGCATTCAAACCAATCTCTAAAACTTTCAAATCTCCATGCATTCTCATCCAGAAGTTTTCTGGTTTCAGATATCGGTAATAAACACTTCTGCTACGGAAAAAATTCACTGCGCGCATGAATTAATTCTTGAAAAATACTTCCTTTGAGCCTTCCTTTCGCTACCTTATTGAAGAGTTTGCCACCTTTTTCATATTCTATAACATGGTAATTTTTTCTTTGGCGGCCATAACCTCATACAGATGCAGCACATTTGAATGTTAACCAGTTCGATGACAGATATCTATCAATCGATCTGATCCATCAGCCGCTCTTTCAGAATTTGTCTGGCCAGTTTTAAGGTTTCTCCCATAGTAAACTTCAGAAAGGTTTTCTTGACCAAGCAATCTCCCAAAACCATTCTTTTCCATCGACACATTACCCCTGTTTTCCTTTTTCAATAAGAAATCCTAATAGACTGATATGCTGCACAGGGATCTTTTGAACTTGAAAGCTCGTCAGTTTGCGCAAAGGGAACAAAACATAAATTATGTTACTGATCTCCTGGTGCATTCGGGCCCCAAATGCGAACCTGTCATGTGTTGTTTACCCAACTTCATAAGGGATGGATAAGGGCAACCTCAATGGCAATTGAGTTTCACAGGCTTCCCAGCATGAAAAAACCAGAGTTCAAGCACATCTTTGAGCACTGCCTGTTGTTCGCATTTCAAAGATGGAAAGGAGAGATGGAACTCCAAGGTAGCATGAAAATATTGTAACATTACGAGTATCAACAATAATAACAATGGAAGTCCATTGTTCATGCACAAAACAAATGAATGCTCATATCAGAATCACTGGTAAGCAGGGGCGGAGGAGCATAGAAGACTGAGGTGGGCTGTAGCCCAGGTAGAAAAATAGATCTTAAAAAAACGTAATATCCATCTTATAAGTATAGCCTTTTTATTTACCTTCTTCCAAATCCGTATATGTAAATATTCCCTCTGCATTATTCCATATTAGCCTTGTACCTTTTCATTGGGCTTCTTAGCCTTTGGCATCTCATTAATTTCTCTTCTTACTCATTGA
>Ga0307517_10002533_pt1 | contig 29115 bp, 32 predicted proteins | sample 23_EM_MG_FD_194515 | JGI IMG/M metagenome (GOLD analysis project Ga0307517, IMG submission 194515) | Populus trichocarpa ectomycorrhiza microbial communities from riparian zone in the Pacific Northwest, United States - 23_EM | ecosystem: Host-associated > Plants > Roots > Unclassified | place... | reverse complement strand
TACCCAGAACGAGGTCCATGTTCCCACAATATACCCACTGGACACATGCCAGGAATGTTTTTGGGAACATTTGTGGGCCCATTTTGAATGTTATTGGTGGTTACATGTTAGGTACATGTTGAGATTATGTTCTAGATGTACCCCAAATGTGATTAGTGGATACATCTGGGTTAGATGTTGAGGTTACATTCCAAATGTACCCCAAATGTGATTGGTGGATACATTGGGGGGAAAGTGATCCAGAGCCTGCAATTTACCCAAGATGTTCCCACTGGTTTCCAGGGCACCTCGCCCCCAGTGACACCTGACAGCGACATCGCTGAAGAAAAGTCTGTCGACGACTTTGTCGATGCCCCAGACTCGTAAATTAGAGGGAGTGTTGAAATATGTGGAATTTACTCGTTTCCTTTTGTTTCCTTTACTCGTTTCCCCATCGCTTCCCGATTAGGCACTTGTAATTCCCACGGTTGATTTCTTCCCTTAAATACGTGTTCTACTTCGTTTGCTGCTCCTCAGCTTGTTTCTTTCTTCTGAGGAGTAAGTACCCTTTTCCTTCTCTTGTCTATAGCACCTTTGCTCATGACCACTAGTATTACTCACACTAGACATCGTCTCAGGTACTAATACAGCTTGTTTCTTTCTGAGGATATTACTCACACTAGACATCGTCTCAGTGTTCAACAACCTGGGGTTGGGCAAAATTAGTTTTGGTCAAGTTTGGAATTGGGTTGGGTTGGGTTAGGTTGAGTTTGGGGGAGATAGTTAGGTTTGGTCACATTGGGACTAAGTAAGCAGAGGTTAGGTTGTGTTGCATTGCATTCCCCAAATATGGTCAGATAAGGTGAGGTTAGGTTAGGTTGTGTTACTCTCCAAATAAGGTTGGATTAGGTTAGGTTGAGTTCTCCAAACATGATTAGATCAGGTGAGATTGGTCTGTGTTCCCTAGACAATTGGGTTGTGTTAGATTAGATTAGGTTAGGTTAGGTTAGATTGTGTTAGATTAGATTAGATTAGATGAGATTAGGTTAGGTCAGATTGGGTTGGATTAGGTTAGGTTAGGTTGAGTTCCCCAAACATGATTAGGTTAGGTGAGGTTAGCTTGTGTTTCTTAAACATGATCAGATCTTTAGGTTATTTTAGATTAGATTAGATTAGATTAGATTAGGTTAGGTTAGGTTAGGTTAGGTTAGGTTAGGTTAGGTTAGATTAGGTTAGGTTAGGTTAGGTTAGGCTACGTTCCCCAAACACAATTAGGTTAGGTTGAGTTCCCAAATACGATTAGATAAGATAAGATAAAGTCAGATTAGTTTAGTTTAGTTTAGGTTAGATCAGATCAGATCAGGTTAGGTTAAATTAGATTAGGTTAGATTAGGTTAGGTTAGGTTGAGTTCCCCAAACATGATTAGGTTAGGTGAGATTAACTTGTGTTCCCTAGACATGATCAGATCTTTGGGTTATTTTAGATTGGGTTAGGTTAGATTAGATTAGGTTAGGTTAGACTAGGTTGAGTTCTTCAAACACAATTAGGTTAGGGTCTTCCCCTACCCTATATGATTCCCCTACCCTATATGAGCATCAGCATTTTTTTTTTGTAAATCAGGTTATGTGATCTGCTTATATAATCCATCAAATTTATTTTCTAGCATGTTGTGTGATTTAGTTATACAAGTGATTACTATTCTTGCTTTTTTTAATGTTGTGTGATCTACTTGTATAATCTATCAAAAATTTCTAAGCAATGAAATTTATGATATCCAAAAAAAGAATTTTGTTATTCAAAGAAGGAAAATTTATTATCCAAAAAAGAAAAAATTATTCCAAAAAAGGAAATTTTGCCATCCTAAAAAGAAAATATTATGATCCCAAAATAGAAATTTTGCCATTCTAAAAAGGAAATATTATGATCCCAAAATGGAAATTTTGTTATCCAAAAAAGAAAAATTTTGCCATCCCAAAACAGAAATTTTGCTATCCCAAAAAGAAAAATTTGTCATCCCAAAAAGGAAATATTGCTATCCCAAAAAGGAAATATTGTCATCCAAAAAAGGAAATATTGTCATCCAAAAAAGGAAATAGTCATCCTAAAAAGGAAATTTCCTTTTTTGGAAATTCTATCTTCCAGGAAAGTCACTACCTGCCTATATAAGCTGTTATAATTCATTTCTCAAAATCCCATTTCAAACAGTGGTGAGAAGCCAAGAGGAACCCCCCTATCAGCCAGGATTTTCTGCTGATCGCCCAGACCACGGACCTGCCTAATTGGGAATGTGGGTCCACCTCCCACCTGACCCTGGGAATCATCACCTGGTATGGTAACCCAGTCCTCATGTCGACAGGCAGCTGGTTGTCAGTGAGCTGGGTGAATACTCCTCCCAAACTTTTATCAGCTCCCAGGTAACAATGATTTGACACACTTATCCCTGCTTTTTTGACAATCTTGACAACCACAGCTGGTTGCCAACCTGCTCAAAGAGGTCGAGGAAGAGGAGAGTTCGGAGGATGAGGAGAGTGCCTTCGAAGGGGATCGTCACTGTCATCGTCCTTGTTTTGGCGTTTACGCCATCGTTGGGTTTGAACCCTCGACACTCAAGAACGATGGCTCCCTCTTGCTCCTTAGCCAAACGGTTAAGCTGTCGGACTAGTCACATGGCCCGTCACGTGCTCTGTCACATGATCGGTCCCATGTTCCGTCACCTGATTATGACTCATCACCCCCGATGACTCGTCATGTGGCCGGTCCTTATCTTTCTTATCTATCAGCCACACTTCTGGTTGGCTGCCACACATTCATTTGACTCCGCTCTGCCCAGCCACACTTCTGGTTGGTTGTACTTATCCTTATCGTCAGCCACACTTCTGGTTGGACGCCACACTTTCCTTTAGCTATCTTGCTCTGCCCCAGCCACACTTATGACTGGCCCCTCACACTTATTTCTCCCTCTATTATCATCCCTCACTTGACAAGCATGTACAAACATGGTCTGTGCGCCCTGGTCTGTGCGCACCCCTGGTAGCTATATAAACCCCCAGTCCATAGTCTTGTATTTCCTTAGTCTTGATAATAATAGGTTACACTCTCCTCAGTCCCCAGTGAGAGGTTACTTGTTATGTCCCCACTTGGCTCGTGGGTCTCCTTTTATCTTCGTTACCTCTGGATCTTCATCGTCTGGCCTGCAGAAGTTAGCCCCCGTCCGATATCGTCAGGATGCCCCCTTGTTTTGCCTCTCCACTAGGAGGCTCAAGGATGGCCCCTAACAGTCACCACTAGTAGAGAAGTCATTCTCTACTATAGAGTAGTGGTTCTTCGTGCGAAACAACAATGTAATCTGTCTTGGTTCTCTTGACCTGTTGACTCTGTAATCATGAATCGTGAGAGGAAACAGAAGTAAGGAAAGTGAAATGAAGTGACGAATACACTTCAGAGAAGGAAATGAAGTTCAAAAACAAAAGTTCAAAGAAAACGTAGTGTTACAAATGGTTCAAACAAACACAAAATACTTATGTCCTGACATGGGAATTCTGAATGTGTTTGCAATGTACCGGATGGGTTTTTGGTGGGTACTTTATCCATTTCCTTGTGATGTACTTGCAGTGTACCTGCCAGGTACACCAGCCCTTGCCCCCGGTGAGTCTGGGTCAAGTGGACTTGATGGACCTTCCTCGTCTGCAGTTGCACAGTCGCGTTGTGAGCCAACCACCAGTGACTTGGTCGTCTTTGGAGGCTGCCTTTAGGGGAGTTCTGTCAAGAAGTCTGGGGGAGTTGGGGGCTCATCTGGTTCAGGAAGAAGGGTCGATGAACTGGACCTTGGAGGTGTCGATCCAGTTGTCTCCTGAAGAGGGAGACCAGGTTTTCGACAACCTGATGCTAGGGAGATCGGAGAGTCCGGATTGGGAGAGGGGGAGTGTTGAGAACAAATTGTATGACTAGTTGTAGTCATACCATCAGGATTCAAATAGTGTTTGTACAATGTTTCGCCCGAATCATATTCGTCTTTGGTTTTGACTTGTGTTCCTGTAAGTCATGAGTGATAAGAAGAAGGAAAGGTAAGGAGGGTGAAGGTAAAGTAAGTAACCAAAAGAAGGAAATCTTGCTGAACTTGTACAACTACAAAAGAGTTAGAACGAATCGTAAGGTCATAACGATGAGAGATAAGGAAATTGTAAAAGGAATGTTGAGACTTGAATGAAAATAAATCGAATTTTGTAACATAAAATTGTACACTGACAGTTCCATCCTCTGTACCAGAGGTTACTAAGGTTACCTCCCCTTGTGCCAAGACAAGTATCATCTACTTGTTCATTCATCTAGAGCTACCTCCTCTCCCCTCTAGGCGACCATCCCTAGTTGACTCAGTTGTCAAGCCTACTCCACACATCGTTGGAGTTACTTCATCTACCCCCTCCTATCTTGCCCCCTTGCTGTTAAGCAGAATCTAGGGCTAGCAGACCACCGACAGAGTTTGTCGCAGAGGTATTTTCCTGGTCAAACAGACTCTTTAGTCATTGTGTACAGGAGGCAAGATTGCCCTGACAAGGAGTGTATGTATCAAACCGAAGATGCTGAAGGCCATCTCCTTGTAAGAAAACACCCTGGGTAGCATTATCAAGACCTCACAACAACAATCGAGCAAGTTACAGCACTGCTCACCATAGGCAGCATGGAGAAAATAATTCAGATTGCAAATGTGGTGTGCTGATGAAGGGCACAAGTGGACTTCAGTGAGGGCTGTTGTACATCTCAAACCCAGGGGTCACAAGCTCGGGCCCACAATCAGAGAACACAAGACACAGAACATTAACAAAAACACATAGGTGGCTATCCAAACTTGAGACCCCAGTGAGGACAGGGCTGTGGGCAATACTACACAATGCAGTCCCACTAAGCGATTAAGCACACGCTGACCTGAGGGTTATCCTCCCACGGGCTCAGCACTTCTCAGTACCTCCTACATTCACATTGCCGGGGTACATGCCTGTGGATGGTTGTCCTCACACTCAAGAAAAGATGAAATGTGGTGCCTGGGCCATCAGTAAAGTAGGCATCCAACTTACTTGAACTTAATCGAACTTAATCTTATTATTTGTGCTTGTCTGCCTTATTTTTTTGATGGACCACGTGCGTCAAATGCAAATAATCAAAATAATGCGGGATAAGCACAGAAAACTGCAAACAAGCTCCCTGCCACATTTACTGATGTGCCCACTGGGAGCCACATCTCACGACAAAATCATTCCTTTCCCCGCTTTCCAGCAATCCACGAACATGAAACCTCTGAATCGAATTCCGGAACTGGTTTGTTGATGCGAATGGGGTGCGGCAACGTTCCCCATGGCAGGTTTCTCCCTGGTCGCTTCAAACGTAGCCCGGCAAACGGACTGTGCCGGCCACCCACGCAACCGGGCATCGAGGTTACAGGGACATAGAATCAGCTTGGGTTGGTTGCATGGAATGATGAATGTCCCGTAACAGTTGGTGGTTACAAACAACCTCAAGCGTAGTTGTTTCGACTGTTCGGCGATCCGCGTCCATACCGGCATTTTCCGCACATCTCCCGTTCCAAATGGTTGGTGGACTCGACGACGCCCGGAGGGTCGCGTTCAGTGCCAGTGCAGCCTGTGAGATCTACCATGACATGGCCCATAGTCCGTCCCTGTGCGTCTGCATCAAATAATCCCTCAATCACACCAACAAGCACCACCCAGCAATACAAGGAAGTGAAGGAACTCCGACGAGCCCCCACCGCCAATGTCATCACCACACTTAACAACCGATTGCAAGCTGACAATTTTCTGTGATTTCGAGAGCGTGTATTACTGTCACAAACGGGACCTTGTTACAACTCCCCAGAAAGCCGGTCCATGAGCCTCTCGAAGTTTTCATCATCATGCGACTTTTTCATGATCTGCAACCTAACCACACCGAGCTTCACTTCATGGTTAAGGCAAGCAGAGTACCTGCCTTCTCCATCCCGACCGACGCCGTCAAAATCCACAAGTAGGGCACGTCCCTCCTCGGGCAAATACAGCACATTCAATTCTCGGAGGTCACCGAAAACAAGGTTCTGTCCGTGAAGCAAGTCGAGAGCCTGGGAAACACCCTGGCGTACTGATTCCAGGGCGGGGGGCAACAGCGAAGCACCGTAAAGAGATGCGCCCTTGGAGTTCGGTATATATTCCATGATGACCATGAACATGTCACCGATGACGCGTTTGCACGAGTATAGGGCTGGGGCAAGGGGGGGATCGTGGCTGGCGAGCAGGCGATGCGCGGCTGCGTTATACTTCACGGCAAACTTGACCAAAACATCCGTGGTCGAGGCGCCACCTTCGGTCCGCATCCTCGCAAGATATATCGCATGTCGCTTGTTTTCTTCGTCGATGGCGGTGTGATTGATCGGCGTTCCTAGAAGGCGATCCACTTTCGAAAAGAACTCTAGTTCTGGAATCCCTTGGACGGACTCGGCTGGATCGACCGTAGGACTCGGCCACAGAACCTTGCCCAATGGGATCGTGTTGGCGCTTTGTTTGAGGTCTCTGTACAGCCTGCGGAGCCGCTCTGTGCATTTGTCTATCGCCATGAACACGCGCGCGACGCGGAGGACATTGTCCGAAGCATGGGTCCCAAAATGAAGCTTAATCGAGACCAATTCGTCGGCGTAGATTGAATCGGTGAAAATGGCAGTCGACACGACGAGTCGGTTCCCCGCTATGGCGAGCAAGACAACTGGTAGATTCGACCGCTCAAGGAATGGGTGATACTGTTCGAGGCATCTTAGTGGAGTGGAATAAACATGAGGGAGACGGTACCTTCTCTTGGGCGAGGATCTTACTGTATACAACCAGACCCTGCAGAAACGGGTCCCCCCCAAGTCCCGCTTCGTTCTTTACTTCGACGATCAAGTAGGCAAAGAATTCCTCAAACCAAACCCCGTCTGGCTTGATTGATCTGTTGGCGATTGGCACTTGCCACTGGCTCTTGCCTGCGAGAAGCTTTCCCAGGATGGGCCGCAAGGCCGCCTCCCTTGCACCCTCGTCGTCGAAAAAGTTGGCGGCATGCTCAATGAGGTCGAAAGTGTGGCCTGCAGTCGTGGAATGTGGTGCAAGTGCCTCGAGATGTTCAAGGTCGTACCTCAAAAGGGCCAGTTCCCGACTGAAGAGTGCCGTGGGGGGTCCGAAGCGGTCGGAGGGTCTGCCATACCGTGGTCCGGTGGGGCGATCCACGGCACCCTTGATGGCAGAAGAGCTCTTGACGCTGTCGGATGGCGAACCGGTCATTCTCATCATTCTAGATAACTCTGCTCGTGCTGCAGGGAATGAGTATATAGAGGGGGCGGAACGAAGAGGGAGCAGACCTTTCATGTGCTTCAGGGTACCACTTACATCTCCTTGGTAGTCCATATCTTCTAGGACTGCAATGATATCTTAGCTAAATCGACTGAAGCATGCGTGCCAGCACGCACTCTCTGGGGTCACAACCACAATTTCGATAAACCCAAGTTTCGGGCCATCGGGAAAGCGGCGTTCCAAAACCTCGTAGTGTTTAATCTCGAGGTTTTCTTCTCTTGCCTTGATCCACTCGTATATTGGCACTTTGGATTCGTTATCCACGATCGAAGGATCAAGGCCTGAGGCCTGTGATGCTGGTCAGATGGAACCTGGGCCATTGTTGATCGACTTGCCTTCCAGAGGGTAGCCTTCTTCAAATCGTCGCGGTGGTCTGGGTAGATATCGTAGAGTTGGTTAACGAGCGTACGCCCGTCATCGTCTGAGCTACACCTCAACCGCTCGATGCGATCTCGACGGGAAACTTCAGGGTGAGGGTAGGCGACAGTGTAGGTCGTGGTGGTCATGGTTCAAGTGAGGCCGGCAAACTCCGCGCTCGACATGATCGTACCAAAACCTTTTTGGCGCGACTCCCGGGTAGTCGACGGTGCGTACAGAGTAAGGTGTAGGGCCGGCAAGCGGCAAAGCCCGGGACTGTGCACGATGGTATTCACAGAATAACGGAGTACACAATAAACGACGAACTGTGCAGACAGACCGATCTGCCTTGACGGTCTCGTGAGGTTCGACAGGTTTTCCCGATGCTTGACTCGGAGCATCGCAGTGCCCCAGCTGTAATCCATCCTCAAAGCCTTCCCTTGTAGGTGGTTACTACGGATTGCTTCACTCACATTGGGAAACCTGCCTTCGCTAACCAGGGGTGCAGGGGTCGCCAATTGCATGCACAACTGCGGGGTGCGGGATATTCGCGCAGAAAAAAACACACCAATTGACGAGCACCAGCAATACAAGCTCAAGGAAGCGAAGCAACTTCGATGAGCCCCCACCATCGATATCATCGCCACACATCACAACTTGTTGTAAGCCGACAATTTTCTTCGAGAGCGTGTATTACCGTCACAAACAGAACCTGATGTTACAACTCCCCAGAAAGTCGGTCCATGAGCCTCTTGAAGTTTCCATCGTCATGCGACTTTTCCATGATCTGCAACCTGACCACACCGAGCCCCACTTCATGGTTAAGGCAAGCAGAGTACCTGTCTTCTCCGTCCCGACCGACACCGTCAAAATCCACAAGCAGGACACGATCCTCCTCCGGCAAGTACAGCACATTCAACTCCCGGAGGTCACCGAAAACAAGGTTCTGTCCGTGAAGCAAATCGAGAGCCTGGGAAACACCCTGGCGTACCGATCCCAGGGCGGGTGGCAACAGCGAAGCACCGCAAAGAGATGCGCCCTTGGAGTTCGGTATATATTCCATGATGACCATGAACATGTTATTGGAAACTGAGCGTCGTCTCAGTCAGACTAATCCTCAGTGTGACGAACAAGACTGTATTAGATACCTGAGCGTCGTCTCAGTCAGACTAACTACAGGAAATATAAGTAACTGTATGATAAACGAACAATAGGGAAAAGGTAACTCACTCCTCAGTGTGACGAACAAGACTGAGGAGTGCCAGCGAAGCGAAAACGTGCTAAGTGTCCGTATGTCAAACAAGTATAAACATATGATCGTGAAAGGTGAAATGTATCGACGCGTCCGTCGATTTTCAACACATGTCACCGATGACGCGTTTGCACGAGTATAGGGCTGGGGCAAGGGGGGGATCGTGGTTGGCGAGCAGGTGATGCGCGGCCGCGTTATACTTCACGGCAAACTTGACCAAAACATCTGAGGTCGGGGCTCCACCTTCGGTCCGCATCCTTGCAAGATATATCGCATGCCGCTTATTGTCTTCGTCGATGGCGGTTTGATTGATCGGCGTACCTAGAAGGCGATCCACTTTCGAAAAGAACTCGAGTTCTGGAATCCCTTCGACGGCCTCGGCTGGATCGGCTGTAGGGCTCGGCCACAGAACCTTGCCCAATGGGATCGTGTTGGCGCTTTGTTTGAGGTTTCTGTACAGCCTGCGAAGCCACTCTGTGCATTTGTTTATCGCCATGAACACGCGCGCGACGCGGAGGACGTTGTCCGAAGCATGGGACCCAAAATGAAGCTTAATCGAGACCAATCCGTCGGCATAGATTGAATCGGTGAGAATGGCAGTCGACACGACGAGTCGGTTCCCCGCTATGGCGAGCAAGACAACTGGTAGATTCGACCGCTCAAGGAATGGGTGATACTGTTCGAGGCATCTTAGTGGAGTGGAATAAACATGAGGGAGACGGTACCTTCTCTTGGGCGATAATTTTGCTGTATACAACCAGACCTTGTAGAAACGGGTCCCCCCCAAGTCCCGCTTCGTTCTTTACTTCGACGATCAAGTAGGCAAAGAATTCCTCAAACCAAACCCCGTCTGATTTGATTGATCTGTTGGCGATTGGCACTTGCCACTGGCTCTTGCCCACGAGAAGCTTTCCCAGGATGGGCCGCAAGGCCGCCTCCCTTCCACCGTCGTCGTCGAAAAAGTTGGCTGCGTGCTCAATGAGGTCGAAAGTGTGGTCTGCAGTTGTGGAATGTGGTGCAAGTGCCTCGAGATGTTCAAGGTCGTACCTCAAAAGGGCCAGTTCCCGGCTGAAGAGTGCCGTGGGGGGTCCGAAGCGGTCGGAGGGTCTGCCATACCGTGGTCCGGTGGGGCGATCCACGGCACCCTTGATGGCAGAAGGGCTCTTGACGCTGTCGGATGGCGAGCCGGTCGTTCTCATCGTTCTAGATAATTCTGCTCGGGCTGCAGGGAATGAGTAAATAGGGGGGGGACGAGGAGGAAGCCGACCTTTCATGTGCTTCAGGTTACCATCCACATCTCCTTGGTAGTCCACATCTTCTAGGACTGCAACGATCTCTTAGTTAAATCGACTGAGGCAGGCGCGCCAGCACGCACTCTCCGGGGTCACAACCACAAGGTCGACCCAATCTCCCGGTGGCTGTTTTGGACCATGGGGAAAGTAGCGTTCCAAGGGACGATGCAACCGGATCTCGTTTTCAGGGGACCTGTTCCTTTCCTTGATCCATTCATATATATTACGTCTGTAGTCATCATCTACATCCGCGGCAGCGAGTTCTGATGCCTGTAATGCTGATCAGGGTGGAAGTTGGGCCACTGATGACATTGATGGACGACTTGCCTTCCAGAGGGTAGCACCCTTCAAGTCGTGGCGGCGATCTGGGTAGATATCACAGAGCCGGTCAACGAGCGTATCCCCGTCATCGTCTGAGCTACACCTCAACCGCTTGATGCGTTTGTGACGGGAAACTTCAGGGTGAGGGTAGGCGACAACGTAAGTCATTGTGGTCATGGTTCATGTGAGACCGGCAAGCTCCGCGCTCGATCCAAGGGTCGCAGGCCAGGGAGTGCTCGAGCTCGATCGCTCGCCGCTTGAGGAAGGCCTACAAACTTCGGACAGAGGTAGTACAACCGGCCGGCTTTCTAGTGCGCTGTTCTTCACCTGTGGTCTCTGGGAGCGACTGTTCCAATTGGTGATGGCTATCGAACACAATGACTATCATGGTGAAATACGTGGAAAATTATGGTTTCTTTCTCGGAGGGGAGACATCAGATACAGGAGAGAAGCGATTTGCACCAGAGGTCGACACGATCAATTACCCATACCTGCCTCGTCCAACTTGTCCTTCTGCGGAGTCAACAGTTGTCGTCGGAAATGTCCCACATCGCGATTTTATTCCCAATCCCCTAAAACCCAGTGACCGGTCAGTATACGGAATTGAAGTACAAAACACCAGTCAAAATGATACTCACGCCTGCCACGCAGTAGGTAGGACTGCTATACGTGACATGATTCCACGTAAAAGGCGTGCTCTCGCACATCAGACGCCAGTCTTGCTCTGGTCTATCGTTGATACCCACAACCCAAGCTTCAACGCGACGAATGCCAGATCCTGGGTTCGTACATCCCTTATCGCCCGCTTTATCAGTAGCGTTGGGCGATCAGTACTTCAGTTTTCCCGAACTCACCTTGTCGATAATATATTGATGCCGCGGTTTGCAATCGGATTGATTCCAGTCGACCATCCAATAACCATGGATATGAGGAGAACCTTCAACATAACCACATCGATCAGGTCGCCTGACAGAGACACCCTTTATCTCGACAGGCATGTTCATACACGCATTCAGGTCGGTCCAGTCCTCAGGAATGTTGTTCAGGATTCCCTGGTACTCGCGTTTCCCATAAGCACGACAATCCAATGCCGGCCAGACGCCATCCCAGAATGCGCCTTGGGGAACACGATCCTCGCGAGCCCTCTCCCACCTTTGCCTCTCTTCCTTCCACCTTTGCCTCTCCTGCTCCAATGACTGTTGCTCATCCTCCAGCAGCTGTTTCTCTCGTCCAAGCTTCGATCTCTCCAGTTCCGAACGACGGATTGCGGACTCGAGCGCACCCCTCTCGCCTTCCACCCCTAACCTCTCTTTCTCCAGCCTGTCAGACTCGCTTCGGAGCGCAATGCGCTCGCTCTCCAGGTGACTCGCCTCTTTCCTCATCGCACCCTGCTGTTCGCGCATCCGAGCCGCGGCTTTGCTGTATTCCTCAAGTTTGGAGGGTAAATCGTAGAAGAAGATGAATGCGACGGCTTGGGCCAAGATGATCAGAAAGGCGACGGAACCAACAAGGCGCAGCACTTTGGTGATTGTGGTGGGGTGAAGAGATGATTTATCTCGTCGGCGTTCGTGAGCACAGCTTGATTGGTGCCCACCGTCTGGATAATCTGGAGTTGGGGCGTATGGGGGAGGGGTTTGGAGGCCAGGTGGACGAGGATCTGGACCGAATACACCGTAGGAGGTCGAGGGGTGTTGTGGATTCAGTGGGGATGTTTCGCGAGACCTTCCCCGCTTGTATCGATGAGTTCTAGCACAATAAGCAACTGATTAGCATCTTGGAAAATGTTTCCATCACGGCAGACAGACCTGTTACTCATTGCGAGTGTGGCGGTAGATGGGATCCGCAGCTGACCCACGGGCGTCCGTAGTTGCTCGTTTTGATCTCGGCATCCATCGCGGTGCCTGTTGGAGGTTCCGCTGGACCAGGGTTGGCATTGCTCCTCCCTCCTTCTGGGTTTGCCGACCGACTAATGCGTCGGGTCTTATCTGGTCGGGTGACAATCACAACCCGCGCTTTTTTGGCGGGGCAGGCGACCAGAAGTCCCGACCGATTGGTGCCGGAAAACGGTCCAGTGGCGACCATTCCATCGAATATTAGAGGGCTGGGCGTTGTTGGCCGCCCCCGACACGCCGTTGGGATTCAAGTGCCTCGGGTTGCCACCCAAACGGTTGCACGATCCAGTAGCGACTCGCAAGGACCTCCAAGTATTTACCATGGAAAATACAATGGAGCTGACTCTGACGGGCTCGCACACGTGCACCGCGAGATGCCAGGGGGCAAGTATGCCGCCAACCGCATGCCCGACTCGTGCTTTCCTGGTGACATCCTGGTTCGAAAGCCAATGCCTTCATGGTTAGGGCGCCCTGTATCTATCCCCCCCTTGAGTAGATCTTTCCCGTTATCGCCATGGAATCCCTCGGCACCTTGCAAACCTCGGCTGGTTCGAGGATGGAGGGGGACGTTTCGTCTCCTAATCAAGGTCCATCATGGGTTCGTGATCATACCAACGGTGGCGGTGGACTGCAACCTCATTCATCTCCCATCGGCCCTACTCAAAGGCACGTTCATACGGGAATTTTGTCCCGCACGGAACACTGCTTACATCCCCACCAGTGTCACAGATGCGACCGCCAGGGGATACTCGAGACGAGAGGATGATGTAGCACTGTTGGCAAAGTTCATACGACGTGTGTCCGTCGTTTACCCACATCCGAGTGTGACAGACTCGTCGCAGATGCGCTCAAGGACAACGTTGCGGAGCTACGGAAAGACGATGAGACGAGGATGTCTCGGTGCGTCTATACCAAACTCTCACAGAGTGGCACGCATTAACGTGGTACTGTCATAGGCCCACTGCCGTCTTCCAAGGAGCCTGTTAGGACCTCTGTCCCGCGTTAGGTTGGAGAAGGCAATCGCAACCTTGAAATCCGCGAAGATCAAGACAGACCCAAGTACAAACTTTTGGACCGTCCACAAGAAAGTCGCTGACGAACATGACAACGATATGGTTTCGAAATGCGTCGGAGACCTGGACGCTTCCCTGCTATTTGTGAGCACGATTATATCTCTTGCATGTCTTACTCTCCTCAACCAGGTACTTTTTCTGTGTTAGGCTGGTTTATTCTCGGCCGTTACTTCCGCGTTTATTGTCCAAATCGATCCACAGCTCCAGCCAAACCCCGCCGGCCTGGCGAACGTCCTGCTGCTCCGAATATTGGAGCAGAACACCTCGTTTTGTGGAACCGACCCGTTGGCACCCATCTCGAATACCCCCACCGGTGTCGCCAGAGCTCAGTCCATCCTGCTCGCCAGTTTATCCATCACGTTGTTCGTGGCCTTCGTCGTGGTGTTGGGGAAACAGTGGATCCTGTATTATACCTGGGTAACCACATGGGGGAACATCGTCGATCGAGGGAAGGAATTCCAGGTCAAACTCGCGGGACTTGAGGCCTGAGGAGTGGGGACTGCACCTGGACATGGAGTCGCTGTCCGTTATGTTGCAGTTTTCTCTCCCTCTTTTTGGGGTTGCCCTTGCCATCTACCTCTGGGATCTGAACGTTTCTGCCGCAAAAGTGGTGTTGGCCGTCCCTTCGATCGGCCTCGCCTTCTACACATGCACCACTGTGGCCGCGACGATTTGGAGCGATTTTCCGTTCCAGACATCCTCATCCGTCCTGCTCCCGAAGCTTCTATCGTGGGTGAATTCCTTCGCTCAGCTTTCTTGGGTTTGGTTGAGGCGTCGGTTGAAGCGAAGGGCCATTGCGCTCCTACTTTGGATTGGACGGGCGACCGAGGACGGCTACCAGGCGAGCTCGCTTGGGCACGTGCTCAGGAAGTTCTTGGGTGGGACGAATGCCCAAAACAATGCTGGTGAAGATCCACGTAACGACTACCCCATGACGCTCTCAAACCCCGCGTTCTGGAGGCCCGATCCGCTTCAAATCAGCAGTGTTACGCCCGACGCTCGAGGATCTCGACTTTCCCAGGAAACTGTACAGCGTTGTGATCGAAACCGGGCGTACCGACCACCAGCGTTCGTTCCTCAAGATGATGGAAATACTGTCGGAGGAAAGATATTGGCATCCCTACTTTGAGGAAAGCCATGGTCATTTGGGTGCCTTTCCATCACGGAGGACGGGGCCAAGTCCTCCGCATCCTCACTACCGTTGGCCAATTACTACCCCCGGAGTGCGACGGTTCCAACCACCCTCTCAACAAATCCTTAGAAAAAGTCTTGGAAGGCGAGTGGGCGGGAGTCCCAGGATGCCTTTTGGAGGATCTCACCGCCAGTCGCCTGGAACCACTCGCAGAGGGCACGAAGCGGTTCAAGGAATTATTTTTCACCGAAAGCAACCGGAAAGCGGTTCTGGCTACAGTTGAGAGGGTTATCCCGTCTTTAGAGAGGCGGCGCGATGATTGTTATGAGGGTCCAGGAGAGGATGTCCGTGGTATTGTCGATGATCTTCTGGAAACTTTGTGGACGCCTGTGCAGTCGACCAACCGTCGATCGACATATTGGTAGAGTAGATGATCGTCATCTTCACCATCCACCACGCAATGTAAAACTTTCACCTGTATACCAACCAAGGAGATACCCTCTCTGGGATTTGGGATCCCTGATAGGAGATACAACTTCAGCCCCCCGGCACGTTGATGGGCAGGATAGATAAGATTCGAAACTCGAACAGAAATTAGACTCGCGGTTCTATGGAATCCAAACGCGAACGTGTAACAGGTGAATGTGCTTGGGAATTGAGGAATAAAAATGAGGTGAAAAAACCACAGCACCCAGGATTCCCGCGTGGTCCCCCACCGTGGTACTAACTAGGCGGCACCCTGGTTAACTTCGCAGATCGGACGGGATGCGGTGCTTTCAAGGTCCTATGGCCGTGGATACCTTTTACGCTTTTCGATACCTTATCTACCCTACTTGTCGGGCCCTACCCTCTGGCTTCAATTCATGCCACTTCCGGCTTTTGCGAGAGTAATACGGCGTTGAATGAAGCAAGCAGTGGTCTCAACCCGCCGGTCCTGGGAGATGTATAATGTACTACTTCGCAGGTCCTCCCAGCTGAATGCATGCCGCATCGTCATGAAAAAGGATAACACGAGGAAGGAAATAGCTACAAACCTATCCGCAATCCCCTGGATGGAGACAGTACAACCGGGTCCGCACGTCCCAGTTTTAACTTTCTTCACCCGTGCAGCCCCCTGGAAATAACTGCTCCAGATGGTAACGGGCACGGAACACAATGACTATAGCGAACGGGTCTACATGAGGTTACTGTGCTTTCCAACGCGAACAACTCGTACCGACTACACGGAACCCTGTGGTTTTCTCGAAGGGTGGATTGTCGGACACAGGAGGGAAGCGATGCGCACGGGGAAATCTGTACAATCAATTGTCAGTTGCCGTCTCGTCCATGATTCGAGCGCTTCTGGGTGGACAATGTTGTGAGAGCACGGCGTTGAATGAGGCGAGCGGTGGTTTCAACCCGTCGACCCTGGGATGTGTGTAGGCCTCCAGTTGGGTGCACGCAGTATCGGTGCAAAAAAAAAAGCATAACGTGAGGCAGGAATCTACAAACTTAAACACGATTTCTCGGACGGAGGTAGTCCTAGCGTCCTATTCTCCACCTGTGGTCCCTGGAAATGGCTGTCCCGGTTGGCAACGGCTATCGAATACAGTGACTAACAAAATGCACGGTACTTTGCTGTTCCTTTCTCGAAAGGGAGATACCAGACAGGAGGGAAGCGGTTTGCACTGGAGGTCTACAACCGATCGCCAGCATCCGTCTCGTCCAACTTCTGCGGAGTCAACAACGCCGATCGGGAACTTCCCACATCGCGTATTTCTTCCCAAGCCACTGAAGCCCAGTGACCAGTCAGTATGTGGAATTGAAGGACAAAACATTAGTCAAAATTGTACTCACACCCGCCACGCATTGGGTAGGATTGTCATACGTGACACGTTTCCACGTAAAAGGCGTGGTCTCGCACAGCAGACGCCAGTCTTGCTCTGGTTTATCATTGATGCCCATAACCCGGGCTTCAACGCGACGAATGCGAGATCCTGGGTTTGTACATCCCTTATCGTCCGTTTTTATGAGTGGTGTTGAACGGTCAATGGATCATTGTTTCCCCGAACTCACCTCGTCAGTAACGTTTTGATGCCATGGTTTGCAATCGGGTTGACCCCAATCTACCATCCAATAGCCATGGATATGGGGAGAACCCTTAGCATACGCACATCGATAGGGTCGCCTGATAGTGACACCCCTGATCCCGACGGGCATGTTCATGCATGCATCCATGTCGGTCCAGCCTTTAGGGATGTTCTCCAGTATTCCCCAGTATTCGCGCTTCCCATAAGCGCAACAATCCGGCGCCGGCAAGACCCTATCCCAGAATGCGCCTTGGGGGACACGGTCCTCGCGAGCCTTCTCCCACCTTTCCCTCTCTTCTTTCAGCGCCTCCCTCTCCTGCTCCATTAATCGTCGTTCACCCTTCAATGCTTCCCTCTCCTGCTCAAACGACTGTCGTTCATCCTTCAATGCTTCCCTCTCCTGCTCCAATGACTGTCGTTCATCTTTCAATGCTTCCCTCTCCTGCTCCAACAATTGTCGTTCGTCCTCCAGCTGCTGTTTCTCCCGTTCAAGCCTCAATCTCCCCAGCTTCGAACGACGGATTGCAGATTCGAGCGTATCCCTCTCACCTTCCATCTTTAGTCTCTCTTTCTCTAGCCGGTTAGACTCGTTTCGGGACACGATGCGTTCGCTCTCCAGGTGATCCGCCTCTTTCCTCATCGCCTCTTGCTGCTCACGCATGCGAGCCGTAGCTTTGTCCAATTCCTCTTGCTGCTCACGCATGCGAGCCGTAGCTTTGTTCAATTCCTCGATTCTGGATGGCCGACCGCAGAAGACGATGAACGCCACAATGAGGAAGACGACGACAAAAACACCGAAGCGTTTTTTGGTGGTCTCAGCAGGGCGAAGAGGCGATGGGTCCTGCTGGGGTTGGTGAACATGTGCCGATTGGTTCCCGCCCTCAGAGTCACCGGGAGCGTCCGCGTTTTGGGGAGGAGCTTGGGGGCTAGGTGGGCGAGGAACTGGACCAGAAACAGGGTGGGAGGTCGGGGGGTGTTGTGGTATCAATGGAGATCTTTCGGGAGACCCTCCCCGCTCAAATTGAATACTTCTAGCCACAATAAGCACTGATCAGCATCGTGAAAAATATTTACATCGCAGGAGACAAACCCGCCGGCCATTGCGAGTGTGGCGGTAGTGCACGCGGATGAGGTCTGCGGTTAATCTACATCTGTCCGTTTTTGGTGTATGGGTCCATCTTGGCGCTTGTTGGTGGGGTTCAACTCGACTGGATTGTTCCTCCCTCTCTCCGGGTTTGCCTACCCATTGCGTTGCATCTTCTTAAGTTGGATGCTGACCACACAACCCACACTCCTTTGGTGAGGCTGGCGAGGTGGACAACTCGACGTCCCGACCAATTTATACCAGAGAACTTTGGTGCGATCGAAGCGGAGTTTCGGATTCTAGGATTTCAAAACCTGCCGGTTGGTCTCCCAAAACAACACCGCCTGAGGCAGTACTCAACACTTAACATCCGCCACCTTGGGCAGGGCAATGTGGGACCAGTTCATCCAACGCATCCCACTTTGGAGTGGAGACGCGTCCAAGGGGTTCTCCAATACGTCGCACTGGGTGCAGAGGATGATAGGCTCATGAGGAATAAGTTCTACATCGCATCGGTTTCAACTTGGTCAATTTCCAAGGGTACGATATATCTTGTCCCTGTTCTCTCTCTCCCATAGCGAACCCAACCCGTGATTCCCTTTCACTAAGATGTTGTTCGCCGATGTCCCTCGAGCGGGGGACCAAAACGTGTCGGAATGCAAGAAAATCATAAAACGATGTTCATCCGGTCGGCCGCTTTCCATGACGAGGGTCGAAACGGAGGTTTTCATTCCGTGTTATGACAGTGAGCATACTCATCATATCGCGATCCCCGCCTGCATCCATACCACATGCTTACCCTTTTTTTCCAACTCTCTCTCACACGACATGAACGATACCAGAATTCGGATTATGCATCGATAGGTACAGAGTACTGCTCCTGGACCATGGGATCGTAGAGTGGGAAGGCCAAGCGGACCGGGCTTCGTTCCGATTCCCCCACGTTCTCCTGTTCTGCTTCACCTTCGTGGAAGTCAGGAACCTAATCACGGGGCACCTAACTCAAGTCATCCGAGCTGACGCTACCGTCGATTCGGTGCTCGTGGGACGGAAGAGGCAGAGCTCAGTGTAACAACGGTGGGGATGGTGGTTCGGATTACCCACCGTGCTCGGAGTGGTCGATCTACCTACGACGAACGAGTGGGGAGCTCAGTCGAGTTCGGTCGTGACGCAGCAGTGCGCTTTCACCTTGTTTATGCCCGCCCCACCTCCGTATTCTCTCGAGGAAGAGCCGGCTATGGACGAGTGGACCCCGAACGCCACCACAATGGTAAGTGATCATGCCCATCTCTCCGTGATGCATTCGACGCGTCGAGTATTGCCACTGCCCGGACGGTGTTTGGTGCACCCGCTGTCTCGTGCAGAAGGTGCGATGAGAAGCGGTAGAAAGGTGGGACACTTAATACTACCGGACGCTCATTAGAAGTCGCTACAGATGATAGGTGGCACCTAAGGCCATACGCTGAGTCGTGCTGGAAGGGTGATCCAGATGACACTCGTCCTGATGTTATTGCAGGCACATTATATTTAACGAGCTCCACGGGATACTTTTTCCGACGGTTTCAAAGTTTCGAGCCACATGATGTCGTGTTGTGTCATTCTGCCTTAGTGCGCGCACACACAACGGCGGCCGGTAAGAGCACAAGAAATAAGAACGGGGGAACGTGATGCGGGATATTGGGTGAGTTCGTATTGGGCGGAGACTTCTCCCACTCAGAAGGTGGTATAATTGTCGATATTTGACCGAAGAATGTAGGGGGCATATGTTCACCCTATCCTCACCAAATAAAGGCCCACGCCCCCCACCTCTCTCGCTTCCTTACTTACCCATGTCCGCTCTCAGCTCTACCATCCTGTATTCCATCGTTGGCGAGGACAACCAACTCATCGCTGGCGCCATCGGCGCGGCTACCATCCTCGCGACAACCGCTGTCTACTATACTCTCGGCTCCAATGATAAGGAGCACGGATTCCCCAAGCTGCGGGGCATTCGGCTTTACCATGCTTGGGATTTCTTTCAACGGCGATACGACTTCCTCCAGTCGAATTTCAAGCAAAACTTCGGAAAGAGCTTCTCTTTCAGCGTGCTCCACCATAATGTCGTCGCTTTGACTGGGGAGGATGCTCTTCTCTAGCCCACACCTTAGTTTGAGCGAGGGTTTCCAGCTTCTGATGGGAGGTGTGCATATCTCTATCCCACGATTCAACTGAACGTTCTATTAATCTCGACGATTTCTAGGTACCGCGAGTCAGCGATGTGGACACAGTAACAGAAGATGTCGAGGAAGGGAACACCGCCCTATTCAACAAGAAGTTGAGTAGGCTCTCGAACAAGACTCGCATGCAAGACGGTCTGTATGATCTCCGTCAGAGTTCAGCTCCTGATCTCGGGTATCAGCTTGCTTCCAATTTAGTCTTCCCTACGTTGGTGCAGGATGCTATCGACAAGGCCTACAAGTGGGGGAACGATGGTAAAAATGGGAGAACCGACCCATTTACCGAGATCTACGACGTGATTCTCGGCGGCATACATTGATATTTGGGACCTGTGCTGAATTTTCCTTTTTCAGCTCGTTTTCGCTATGACCGCCCGTATTGCCACATGTCATGAACTGACAAAGAACGAAGTCGATCTCAAAAAGGTCAGGGAACTGTTCCTGACCTGCCAGACTAGTGCTACCCCAGCCTCCCTGCTCTTGCCTTGGTTTCCCAGCCCAGCGAGGAAGACAGGAAAGTGTGCTACCAGCGAACTGTACACCTTGCTCCATGGCTATGTCGAGACCAGGAGGTGCGCGCCGGAGCTCCAAAGCGATGCTTTTGACGTTTTGATTGTTATGACCTCCCAGCGTTCTTTGAAGCCGCTTCAGAACGATATCATCGTAAGTTGCCACGTCCGATTGTAATGATATCCTGAAGTACATGAAAGACGTCTTTGAACGTCTGGCTGAGAGATCATAAGGTGCCTACAATATCTATGATAGCACGCAAGACATCGTCACAATTGGGACCCACAGATCATCGCGAAAGAAACGTCCATATAGGGTTGTATGAGGTATCCCGAGATCATTTAACTAGGCCTTCGAATGTCCTTTACAATGCGTTCCAAGAAACTACCGTTCCTTGCACGTGGTATCCCCCTGCGGAGTCACCAGCTATGGTCGGAAATGTCCCATGTTAAGATAATACTTACACCCGCCTCGCACCGACAGTTGACCACGGAAACCGGCAGCAGATGCTCAACAATCTCCGTCTGGAATATCCCACATTGCGACTTTTCTCCCATATCGCTAGAAAAACGGGCAGGTGTGAGTGCGTCGCAGCGAACCAAAACCTATGCCAGACATGGCTCACCCGTTCATCACAGTGAGTCGGGCTGTTGTACGTGACGTGATCCCACGTCATGGGCGTGCTCTCACATAGGAGGCGCCAGTCTTGTTCCTTCCTGTTGAGTATACCGACAACTTGAGCTTCGATGCGCCGTGCCCCAGATCCTGGGTTTATGCAACCCTACCAAGTTGCATGAGTACGATTCAAGGGGTGCCAAATCATCGCTCTGCTTCTCACCTTGTCATGGAAATCCCGATGCCATGGTTTGCAATCGGCTTGGTCCCAGTCGACCATCCAATAGCCGTGGATATGAGGAGAACCTTCAACATAACCACATCGATCGGGTCGTCTGACAGAGACACCCTTGATCTCGGTGGGCATGTTCATACACGCGTCCATGTCGGTCCAGTCTTCGGGGATTTTATTCAGAATTCCCCAGTACTCGCGTTTCCCATAAGCACGACAATCCCACGCCGGCCACAGGGGATCCCAGAATGCGCCTTGGGGAACACGATCCTCGCGAGCCCTCTCCCACCGTTCCCTCTCGTCCCTCAGCGCTTCCTTCTCCTGTCCTAATAGTTGTCGTTCATCCTCCAGCAACTGTTTCTCCCGTTCGAGTCTCGATCTCTCCAGTTCCGAGCGACGGATTTCAGACTCGAGCGCATCCCTCTCCTGCTCCCATAGTTGTCGTTCATCCTCCAGTAGCTGTTTCTCCCGTTCAAGCCTCAATCTCTCCAGCTTCGATTGACGGATTGCAGATTCGAGCGCATCCCTCTCCTGCTCCAATTGCTGTCGTTCCTCCTCCAGCAGCTGTTTCGTCTGTTCGAGTCTCGATCTCTCCAGTTCCAAACGGCAGATCGCAGACTCGAGCGCTTCTCTCTCCTGCTCCAATAATTGTCGTTCATCCTCCAGTAGCTGTTTCTCCCGTTCGAGCCTCGATCTCTCCAGTTCCGAATGATGGATTGCAGACTCGAGCGCATCCCTCTCCCCTTCCATCTCTAGAGTGGTCGATTCGAGTGCTAGTCTCTCTTTCTCTAGCAGGTTGGACTCTCTTCGGAGCGCGATGCGTTCACTCTCCAGGTGATTCGCCTCTTTCCTCATCGCACCCTGCTGTTCGCGCATCCGAGCTATGGCTTTGCTGTATTCCTCGAGTTTGGTGGGTAAATCATAGAAGAAGATGAACGCGACAGCTTGGGCCAAGATGATCAGAAAGATGACGGAACCACCAAGGTGCCCTTTGGTGAATGTGATGGGACGGAGAGGTGATGAATCTCGCTGGTATCGGTGAGTATGGGCTGGTTGGTAGCCGCCGCCGGGATGACCGGGAGTTGGCACGTGTGGGGGAGAGGTTTTGAGGCCAGGTGGACGAGGAACTGGACCGAAAACACCGTAGGAGGTCGAGGGGTGTTGTGGTATCAATGGAGATCTTTCGCGAGACTTTCCCCGCTCGTATTGGGTACTTCTAGCCACAATAGGCACTGATCAGCATCATGAAAAATGTTTCCATCGCAGGAGACAGACCCGCTAGTCATTGCGAGTGTGGCAGTAGTGCACGCGGATGAGGTCTGCGGTTGGCCTGCAGGCGTCTATACCTGCTCGTTTTTGGTCTATGGGTCCGTTGTAGCGCTCGTTTGAGATTGTTCCTCCCTCTCCGGGTTTACCTACCCATTGCGCTGCATCTCCTCCAGTCGGACGCTGACCACGCAACCCGCACTCCTTTGGCGAGGCGGGCAACTCGATGTCCCGACCGATTTATACCAGAGAACGGTGCGATCGAAACGGAGTTTCGGATTCCAGGATTTCAAAACCTGCCAGTTGGTCCCCCAAAACAACACCGCCCGAGGCAGTACTCGGCAGTACTCGACACTCAACGCCCCCCATCTTGTACAGGCAATGCGAGACCAGTTCCTCCAACACTTCCCACTTCGGAGTGGAGAGACGCGTCTGAAGGGTTCTCCAATACGTCGCGCTGGGTGCAGAGGATGGGAGTCTCATAGGAAAATGTTGATCAATCGTTCGGGATATGGCCTGGGCATTCTTGAAGTCGCTTCAGAACGTTATCATTGCAAGTTGCCACATCCGATTGTAATGATATCCTGGAGCGTACGAAAGACGTCTTTGGACGTTTGGCTGAGAGATTATCATAGCACGCAAGACATAATATTCTTTACAATACGCTCGAAGAGACTATCCTTCTCTACATGTGGTGTCTTTTTCCGCGGAGTCAACAGTTCTGTCAGAAATATCGCTCATCAAGATGATACTCACACCCGCCTCGCACTGACAGTTGACCATGGGGACCGGCAGCAGATGCTCAACAATCTCCGTCTGGAATATCCCACATTGCGACCTTTCTCCCATGTTCCCAGAAAGCGGGCAGGTGTAGTTGCGCCACAGCGGACCAAAACCAACGCCAGACATCACTTACCCGTTCATCACAGTGAGTCGGGCTGTTGTACGTGACGTGATCCCACGTCATGGGTGTGCTCTCACATAGTAGGCGCCAGTCTTGTTCCTTCCTGTTGGGTATACCGACGACTTGAGCTTCAATGCGCCGCATCCCAGATCCTGTGTTCGTGCAACCCTACCAAATCGCATGAGTACGATTCAAGGGGTGCCAATCATCGTTCTGCTTCTCACCATGTCATGGAAATCTTGATGCCATGGTTTGCAATCGGTTTGATTCCAGTCGACCATCCAATAACCATGGATACGAGGAGAACCCTCAACATAACCACATCGATCGGGTCGCTTGATAGAAACACCCTTGATCTCGACGGGCATGTTCATACACGCATCCAGGTCGGTCCAGGCTTCAGGAATGTTGTTCAGAATTCCCCAGTACTCGCGTTTCCCATAAGCACGACAATCCCACGCCGGCCACAGGGGATCCCAGGATGCGCCTTGGGGAATATGACCCTCGCGAGCCCTCTCCCACCTTTCCCTCTCTTCCTTCCACCTTTCCCTCTCCTGCTCCAATGACTGTTGCTCATCCTCCAGCAGCTGTTTCTCTCGTCCAAGCTTCGATCTCTCCAGTTCCGAACGACGGATTGCAGACTTGAGCGCATCCCTCTCGCCTTCTACCCCTAACCTCTCTCTCTCTAGCCTGTCAGACTCGCTTCGGAGCGCGATGCGTTCGCTCTCCAGGTGATTCGCCTCTTTTCTCATCGCACCCTGCTGTTCGCGCATCCGAGCCACGGCTTTGCTGTATTCCTCAAGTTTGGAGGGTAAGTCGTAGAAGAAGATGAATGCGACGGCTTGGGCCAAGATGATCAGAAAGGCGACGGAACCAACAAGGCGCAGCACTTTGGTGATTGTGGCGGGGCGAAGAGATGATGAATCTCGTTGGCATTGGTGAGCACGGCTTGATTGGTGCCCATCGTCAGGACAATCGGGAGTTGGGGAGTATGGGGGAGGGGATTGGAGGCCAGGTAGACGAGGATCTGGACCGAAAGCACCGTAGGAGGTCGAGGGGTGTTGTGGATTCAGCAGGGATGTTTCGTGAGACCTTCCCCGCTCGTATCGGTGACTTCTAGCCCACAATAAGCAACTGGTTAGCTTTATGGAAAATGTTTCCACCGGGGCAGACAGACCTGTTGCTCATTGCGAGTGTGGCGGTAGATGGGATCGGTAGCTGACCCACGGGCGTCCATTGCTGCCCGTTTTGGTCCCCGGGTCCATCGTGGCGCTCGTTAGTGGAGGTCCCACTCTACTGCGGTCGACCCTGTTCCTCCATCTTTTTGGGTTTGCCTACCCATTGCGCTGCATCTTCTCCAGTCGGATGCTGACCACGCAACCCGCGCTCTTTTGGCGAGGCGGACAACTCGGCGTCCCGACCGATTTATCGGATTCTAGGATTTCAAAACCTGCCGGTTGGTCTCCCAAAACAACACCGCCCGAGGCAATGCGAGACCAGTTCCTCCAATGCTTCCCACTTCGGTGTAGAGAGATGCGTCCAAGGGGTTCTCCAATACGTCACACTGGGTGTAGAGGATGAGAGTCTCATGGGAAATTTTTGATCAATTGTTCGGGGTGTTCTTGAAGTCGCTTCAGAACGTTATCATTGCAAGTTGCCACATCCAATTGTAATGATACCCTGGAGCGTACGAAAGACGTCTTTGAAGGTTTGGCTGAGAGATCACAATGTATTTACGACAGCACGCAAGACATTGTCACCCGTTGCGAAAGAAACGTTCAAATAGGGTAACGGGGATCATTTAACTTGGTCTTTGAATAGTCTTTACAATACGCTCGAGGGGGCTATCTTTCTCCGCACGCGGTGTTTTCCGCCGAGTCAACAGTTCTGTTGGAAATATCCCTTATCAAGATGATACTCACACCCGCCTCGCACTGACAGTCGACCGCGGAAACCGGCAGCAGATGCTCAACAATTTTCGTCTGGAATATCCCACATTGCGACCTTTCTCCCATTTCGCTAGAAAGCGGGCAGGTGTGAGTGCGCCACGGCAAACCAAAACCAATGCCAGACATGGCTCACCCGTTCATCACAGTGAGTTGGCTTGTTGTACGTGACATGTTTCCATGTCATGGGTGTGGTTTCACATAGGAGGCGCCAATCTTGTTCCATCCTGTTGGGTATACCGACGATTTGAGCTTCAATGCGCCGCATCCCAGATCCTGTGTTCGTGCAACCCTACCAAATCGCATGAGTACGATTCAAGGGGTGCCAATCATCGTTCTGCTTCTCACCGTGTCATGGAAATCTCGAGGCCATGGTTTGCAATCGGTTTGATCCCAGTCGACCATCCAATAACCATGGATATGAGGAGAACCCTCCTCATAACCACATCGATCAGGTCGCCTGACAGAGACACCCTTGATCTCGACGGGCATGTTCATACACGCATCCAGGTCGGTCCAGTCTTTAGGAATGTTGTTCAGGATTCCCTGGTACTCGCGTTTCCCATAAGCACGACAATCCCGTGCCGGCCACAGGGGATCCCAGGACGCGCCTTGGGGAATACCACCCCCGCAAGCCCTCTCCCATCTTTCCCTCTCTTCCTTCAACGTTTCCCTCTCCTGCTCCAATGACTGTTGCTCATCCTCCAGCAGCTGTTTCTCTCGTCCAAGCTTCGATCTCTCCAGTTCCGAACGACGGATTGCAGACTCGAGCGCACCCCTCTCGCTTTCCACCCCTAGCCTCTCTTTCTCTAGCCTGTCGGACTCGCTTTGGAGCGCGATGCGCTCGCTCTCCAGGTGATTCGCCTCTTTCCTCATCGCACCCTGCTGTTCGCGCATCCGAGCCGCAGCTTTGCTGTATTCCTCAAGTTTGGAGGGTAAATCGTAGAAGAAGATGAATGCGACGGCTTGGGCCAAGATGATCAGAAAGGCGACGTAACCAACAAGGAACGGCACTTTGGTGATTGTGGCGGAGCGAAGAAACGATTTAGCTCGTTGGCGTTGGTGAGCATGGCTTGATTGGTGCCCGTTGTCGGGGCAATCGGGAGTTGGGACGTATGGGGGAGGGGTTTGGAGGCCAGGTGGACGAGGATCTGGACCGAAAGCACCGTAGGAGGTCGAGGGGTGTTGCGGATTCAGTGGGGATCTTTCGTGAGACTTTCCCCGCTTGTATCGATGAGTTCTAGCCACGATAAGCACTGGTTAGCATCTTGGAAAATGTCTCCATCGCGGCAGACAGACCTGTTGCTCATTGCGAGTGGGCGGTAGATGGGATCCGCAGCTGACCCACGGGCGTCCGTCGTTGCTCGTTTTGATCTCGGCATCCATCGCGGCGCTTGTTGGTGGATGTTCCACTCGAATGCGGTCGGCCCTGTTCCTCCTTCCCTTTGGGCTTGCCTACCCATTGCGTTGTGTTTTATCCGGCCGACGCCGACCGCGACGACCCGCGAACTTTTGATGGGGTGGGCAACTCGTCGTCCCTATCATTCAAAACCAAAGAACAGTTCACGGATTCATGATGGTACAACCGGGCCTGCGGGTCCCAGTTCCAATATCCCCCTACCGTGGCCCGTGCCCGGAAATTTTTGCCCTGGAACGCCTTCCAGTGCGACAACTTTTACTGACACACAGATCAGCCGAAATACACGGAACCCTGTGGCCTCTTTCTTGGAGGGGGGATATAAGACACAGGAAGGAAGCGGTTTGCGCCGGAGATCTACTAATACAATCGGTCGCCAGTATCCACCTCGTCCAACTTCTGCGGAGTCAACAACTATTGTCGGAAATGTCCCACATCGCGAATTTCTTTCCAAACAACTGAAACCCAGTGACCGGTCAGTATGCGGGATGGAAGCATAAAACACGAGTTAAAATCATACTCACGCCCGCCACGCAGTGGGTAGGAGTGTTATAGGTGACGTGGTTCCACGTAAAAGGCGTGCTCTCACACAGCAGACGCCAGTCTTGCTCTGGTCTATCGTTGATACCCACAACCCAAGCTTCAATGCGACGAATGCCAGACCCTGGGTTCGTACATCCCTTGTCATCCATTTTTGAGTGGCGTTGAGCGGTGATCGTTTCCCTAAACTCACCTTGTCAGTAACGTCTCGATGCCACGGTTTGCAATCGGGTTGATCCCAATCTACCATCCAATAGCCATGGATATGAGGAGAGCCCCCAACATAAGCACATCGATCAGGTCGCCTGATAGAGACACCCTTGATCTCGACGGGCAGGTTCATACACGCATCCATGTTGGTCCAACCCTCGGGAATGTTGTTCAGGGTTCCATGGTACTCGCGCTTCCCATAAGCATAACAGCCCCGTGCCGGCCAGGGGGTATCCCAGAATGCACCGTGGGGAACACGGTCCTCGCGAGCCTTCTCCCATCTCTCCCTCTCTTTCCTCAGCTCTTCCTTTATTCTGCCGTATCGATCGATCATCGAGGGTAGGTCGTAGAAGAAGATGAAGGCCGCAGCTTGAGCCAAGATGATTAGAAATATGACGGAAACACCAAAGCCCCCTTTGGTGATCGTTACGGGGCGGAGAGGTGATGAATCTCGTTGGCACTGGCGAACGTAGGTTCGTTGGTACCCTCCGTCGGGGTAATTGGGAACTGCCATGTATGGGGGAGGAGGTTGGAGGTCGGGTGGACGAGGAACTGCGCCGAAAGCGCCATAAGAGGTCGAGGGGCGTTGTGGCATCAGTGGAGATGCTTCGTATGACCTTCCCCGATTACTTCCAGCCAAATTGAGCGCTGATTAGCACGGTGAAAAATGTTTCCATCGTAGCAGACAGACCTGTTGCTCACCACAATGTGTGGCGGTGGTGTGTGCGGTTCAATCCACGGGCGCCCACAGTTGCCCGTTTTGGTCTCTGCATCCATCGTGGCGCCTGTTGGCAGAGCGTTCAACTCGACTGGGGTCGCGGCCCTGTTCCTCCCTCCTTCTGGGTTTACCTACCCATTGCATTGCATCTTATCTGGTCGGACCCTGACCACAACCCGCGCTCTTTTGAAGGGGGAGGCAACTCGAAGTCCTGACCGATTAATACCGGTGGGGAACGGTGCAGTCAAAATTAGGAATTCAACAGTTGCTGGTGTATCTCCCGACCGGATTTTATCGCCTGGAGCGATATCCAACGCTCAACACCCACCACCTTGGGCATGGGCACCGCGAGTCCAGTTCCTCTAACGCTTCCCATTTTGGGGTGGAGAGATGCGCGCGCAAAGGGATCTTCAATAGTCATCAGTGGAATCGGTGGGACATTGGACCCGGAGCAACTGGATCGCATACAACGAGGGTTATGAGCTTCCCTGTAACCTGATATCCCTGTACCTCTGCGAGTTGGACGGATACAAGATGAGTAACATCATTCCCTGAGGAGCTTCTATATGACGGGCCACAACGGACAAAAATGATGCCTTGTCGCGAGCACCGGCCCAAGCGCGAGCGCGGCGCCTAGCCTTCCCGTTCCCCATCCCAATCGCCGTCCTGTTTCCCTCGTCCTCGCCCTCTCCCTCGTTAGCCCTTGGCTACGATTCCTTCCGCCG
>Ga0307517_10002532_pt1 | contig 29125 bp, 13 predicted proteins | sample 23_EM_MG_FD_194515 | JGI IMG/M metagenome (GOLD analysis project Ga0307517, IMG submission 194515) | Populus trichocarpa ectomycorrhiza microbial communities from riparian zone in the Pacific Northwest, United States - 23_EM | ecosystem: Host-associated > Plants > Roots > Unclassified | place... | reverse complement strand
ACGAGTGGAAGACGAATAACACAGGGGAAGGAAGAAAGAAAAAAAACAAAGAAACAGGGGGCAGGGGACGAAACAGGAGACACACAGACGAAGAAAAAAAAAACAGGGATTATACAGAGAAGGAGAGAAAGGCAGAGGAGCAACACAGAGACGAGTATTGGCTCTGCCATTGCCTTCGTCCTTACAGAAAAAGAAAGACCCATAATCATTCAAAACAAATTCACAGCAGGCTGGCCTCTTCATCATCTTCTTAGTTCCAAAAGCTGCTGAGAAAGCAAAAGAAAACGCAGACAAGTTAACGGAGAAGGAAGACAAAGGGAAGCAGTAGGCAGCGTTGCAACCATCTTCGCCGTCTCCAGAAGCAGGTACGCCCGTTCTTCATCCCCCTTTTACATTCTTTGAAATTTAAGTGGTGCAAGAACACTGTGCGAAGGTAATTTAATTACCTTCGCACTGTTCATGCACGCGTGAAGATGCTTCACGCGTGCATCCGGCTTTTGCCCAGCCGGGTCACTGGCTTGGGCCAGTTACCGGGCCGGGCTGGCTGGGTCTAGCCCAACCCACATGGGATGAGCTGGGCCCAGCCCCTCAAAAAAAATATATGCATGTATAAAAAAAATAAATTTATTTTATTGGTTTATTCATTTATGCAAGAGTCGTGAATAAAAATACTGATTTAAATTTATTTTATTTTATTTTAGCTACTTAAAAAAATAAAAGAATATGCACATGCAAATAAATAAATAAATAAATTTATTTTATTGGATTATTCACTGACACTAGAGTCAGGAATAACAATAGTAATTTAAATTTATTTTACTTTATTTTTAGCTACGTGTTGGAAGTATCCATAATCGAATATTCAGTGACGTCAGAATCATGAATATTACAAGCAAACCATCGTAGCATAAATCAATAAACTTTTAGTAATTTAAGATAAAACCAGCAATGCAACCTGCCTCAGGCAGGATGTTTAAGGGATGATAATATTTTTCCTTTTACATAATCAATTTCATACAATATCAATTTAAGATAGAATCCCTGCTGACCAATTAGGGTTCTTAGTAACTATAATATTAGGTGATGATTTGATCCCTCAAACAAGATCATTCTCTATCAAAAAAAAAACATGATACCAGTAATTTATTTTTTTTAAAGATTTATTTTTAAGATAGTCCATTGTCACGATGTTTAGATGTGGCAATATACATAAATAAAAAAATTTATATTTATTCTATTTATTCAAAAGGTTATTTTTATCGATGTACCTCTAATCTTACATAGGAAAAGTAGCCGTGGAGGATCCATTGATTGGTGATGGTCATTATAACTGTACTATATGATATATCCTTTCTCACTAGTTAGTTTCTGAAAAGAGAAACAAAAAAATGTCATAAAAATCCCTTTAGTCGATGAGATGTAATCCTTGCGAAGAAGAAGGTGAGTTTAAATACAGTTCCAGGGTAGGAAACACAAGATTGACAGCAAGGGAGAGAGTTGCTGCAACTCTTTATTGTGCACAGCGAGACCTCTTCATCTAAAGTTTGCATGATCGACGCCTCAAAGATGGAAACTAATGACACTGTAATTTGTTTGATCTTTTTGGAGCCTGTCCCGTCCACCTCCTCCCAGTCAAGGACACACTCGCCGGCATCTCTGCACTGTTTCTCTGTTGAAAGTACTCTGTTCCATAACCTCCCGCCCTCTCTTCCATAATTCAGAACTCTTCAACAACCACTGCAATGGCTTAAAAACACCCTCCCCAAGAAACCAAGCTCTCTGTCTCTTTGCTACCATAAAACCCACCACCCAAAACTAAAAATCCAAGCCACCTCAACTCTTTTCCTGTGGTTTCCTCCGCCAATGAATGCACATAAACTAATCTTAGTCCCACCACTCCTAACCCACCTTTTCTCCCTCTACCTCCCACCACAACAAGCACCACCACCACATCCTCCCCAGCAACATTCTAACCAACCCCACCAAAAATCCCCTCAAGCTGAATCCTCTTCCTCCTCCTCCTCCACTTCAACCTCTCAAAGCTTCACCCAAGGCAGATTCCCTCTCTCAAACTCCCCACCCCACCAACCCAAACGTCCTAAACCTGACCTGAATCAACGCTCCACCTTCTTACAACAATTGGCACCACTAGTGCAGTCCACCAACCTCCAAGAACTCCTCCACATGGCTGAGCTGCAACTTACCAAAGGCTTGGAATCCGAGCAACTTTCTGCTCTATATTTTCTCGAACATTCACTCGTATCCGACGCGCCATCACACCAGGTTTGCTCAGTACCCGAATTAATACGCGGGTGGTGGCAAATTTGAAAAACAAAGGAGGGGCAAACCCGGCAACCAAAATCTTATTAGCCCTTTGCTTGTCGGAGGAGGCAGTGGTAGAGGTGGCGATGGAGCTCAACGGATTTCCAGCGGAGCGGGCATTAGCGGCGTTGGAGCTGACATTACCGTAGAGAAAAAATGAGCTCCTGAAACTCCTGCACGAAAATAATATTTCAAATTTATTATTACTTAGGACCACATAAACATGTAACTATTTAAGGGCAACCTCTTTACGCAGCAGATAGAGTTTTTAAATATTATTATGGATGCGTTTTTTAATTTTTTTTAATTGAGAAATTAAAAGTTATTGCACAGGTTTATTATTAGTTTTCTTTTTTCCCTATGTGACGCGGCATGATAGTTTTTCAAAATAAACTTTTATTTAGTTTTGTTGTAATTAAAATAGATATTTGCAAGAAAAATAACAATTTAAATTCTCAAAGAAAATATATTTTATTAGATGAATTTTCATTTTCTTATTAATGTATTTTAATTTTAATAAAAATATATATGTTAGTAGCATATTTTTTAATAAAAAACTAAAAATCATTCAAAAAATATTTATAAAAATCTCAATTATATATATGAATTAAAGAGGGCCGGAAAAAATATATCTTTTCAATTAAAACTCCCCTTCCTTCTTCATTTATTTCATTTTTTTTAATAAAAACATGTTTATGAGAATAATTACTTTTTAAATATAAGCTTATCACAATATAAAAAGCAAGGTTTAATAAAAAATAGAAAACAAAATCATAACTCAATAATTTATACATAATAAAAGAAAAAACTAAAAAATAAAAAAATATTATGTAAAATATTTACAATAAAAATAACAAAATAAATATTTTATTCTCATTTAATATTCCCATGCAAATATTTGTTTTATAAATCTTGCATATTAGATTCATATATAACAATTCACAAAGTAATTGTTAATATTATGATAAAAAAAAAAACACTAATCTTATTTGAAAACAATGAAAATTTGGATAATATTTAATTTTAATTATTTTTATTTATAACGAGTTTGATTCAAAATAAAAGAAAATTGTTAACAAAATTGAAGGGTAATATAACAAGAGTGTTGGGCTTTAGAGGATTGGCCCACGTGCTTGGTTAAAAAACATATAAGTCTGAGAAGGTGTTTAGAAGTGTGGTAGCGATTATTTTATAAAGTGTTTTTTTATTTTAAAATATGTTAAAATAATATTTTTTTATTCTTAAAAAATTATTTTTGACATTAGCACATCAAAATGATTTGAAAATATCAAAAATATATTAATTTAAAACAAAAATAAAAAATAAAAAAATTATTTAAAGTAATAAATTGTAAATTCTAAACTTGTTTTATTAATATGTGTTATATTAATATAATTCTTGAATAAATTTACATGTATGATAATAATAAACTTATAATTAAAAGGATTAATATAACATAAATCAATAATTTTTTTTTTTGTTAAACCTCTCTTTTATGTTTTATTTACGCTCAATCTTTAGCTTACAATGAGAACACCATTAATAACATCCTCGATCATTGCAATTAGTGTCATTGTTTATTCCATAATTAGTATCATAATCATCATTAAAATAAATATTACAAATTAATAAAGAATATCAATCTATTTCTATCTCACCATCATAAATAAAATTATAAAAAACAATGTCCTTTTCTACCTTAATATCTAGTCCGCTTGAGTCTTTCAAAGTGTTCAACTTGTTGCTTGTTTTCTTCATGTCTAGGTTTAATGGCAAGAGCCCTCTAGTCGGTGCGAAAACCTGTAAATCATCTTTGATCCTTAAATACCATGATGAGTGCACAATGATAACTTTTCTCGGATCGAATTGTGAAAATATTTTTTCTTTGAAGAATTTAAAGTTTGAATATACCCAAAAGAAAGGAAGTGCTCCTTCATCTCCCTGTCATCTTCTCTTATTCATAGATCTTGGTTTTCCCTGTCTTTCACGAACTTGTTTCAACTACTCCCAGTGTGTATAGCTAACCAACCCAGATGGAATTCTTTCTTGGACAATATTAATGACGTATTTCTCATATCAATTAACTTTTTTTTTTTTTGGATGAAATCAAGAATATATATATAATAAAAAGAGAAAATCTTATCAGTGTAGATAAAGCTTTAGCTATATAAATTATAATAAGAAACATAAAACTATATTAATAAAGTAAGCAATACAAAACTATACGAAATTAAAATTTAAAATCGTGATTTTTATACAGATCAACACTGGTATATCAAATTCCACACGAAATCAAACCACACAAAATGCATTCATATCGATTTACTATATTCAGAAATTTAATAATTTGGTTCCATGTTTAAACTCAAAAATGAAAAAAAAAAAAAAGTACATCTCCTGAACTATCAAATCATTTATTTGATATTGATCAATTGGGGAAAAAGAATGAAAGTCAACAAAGAAGAAGAAGGAACAGCTAATGGACGACGCTGGACTAATTAATTAATTATCATTAAACTGATGATGATATGGATCCAAATATCAAGTAACGAGCAAAGATATGGAAATCATAAAAATTCATGTGATTAATATTTAGCATATAAAAAACGAAAGCGTATCCCAATGAATGATACCTACATTAGTTTAATGATTACAAGCGGTTTAGTGAAGTATTAGTTTGCATACTTACGGGGGACTAAATTTGTTTTTGAATATATATATATATATAAAATGTTTAAGTTGCAGATAATTTTTTAATTAGCATAGCTATTAAATTTAAAATTACAATCAGTTTTAAACTTTTTGTTTAATCAAGGAAAAGTTTCTTTACAAAATAAAAAGTTGATATATATATTCATTAAAATTAATCAAGAATTATATATGTCAATAACCAACTTATTAATTTAAATCAAAGATTAAGTAAAAAAAAACTAAGATAAAGATACATATTAAGATATCTTTGATCTCATATTGTGTGTAGCTATTTAAATTTTTTTATTTAATATAGAAAAATAGTTTTTTTTATTAAAAATATAAACAATTTCAAATAAATATAAAACATATATTTCACAAGTCTAAAATCAATTTTCTTATTAACATATCTCTTATTTATATTAGTGAAAACATGTTTTAAACTTGAATTATTATTTTATTAAAAAAAAAGACTTCATGATTGTTAAAGCAAGTTAAAAAGAATATAAAAATAGTATCTGATTGAAAGCTAAAAAAACCATAAATGTGATAAATTTATTTTTATTTAAAAAAAATAAATGAATTTAATCAAATTTTCATGAGCAATTATTATTATTCTATTTATTTATTTATTTATTATTATTATTATTATTATTATTATCACACACAAAATAATTGAGAAATAGTTAAAATTAAAATTTATTATAATATTGTTTAACAACCATGTCAGAATTTAAGAGTAATTGAATTAACATGTTAATTTCTTCTTTATTGCAAAAGAAAAAAAAATAGAAAAAAAAAGCCAAGTCCAATGCATGCCCCTCAAAAAAGGCCAGGCACGTATATTAACAATTTAAGAGTAAAATGGTAATTTTACTGTAATTATCCACAATAAAATATGAATATGTGCATAGTAAAACACTGAACACTTTTAGCTTTTATTATAATAACATGAAATGTGTTTGCTTTGTTAAATCATATTTATTTTTAATATTATAGTCATTAATTATTTGAATAGAATTTGAAACTCTTTTCAATCTCATTCTATCGTGAGTAAGGATTTCGCAATCAATACTATTTGAGAACATGTGAAATATTATTTTGTAATTACCTAGGGTAATAAATCATCTCTTGATCATTCAAATATCTTCATATAGTTCATGTTATACTCAATATTTGGTCATTTGTTACTTTGATTAGGACAGCGTGTAGTCAGGATCAAAGCATAACATTCACCACATAAAATAACTTAGTAATTTCAAGTCTAATGATCACTTACATAACTATCACATGAGTCTTTTCATAGACACAAGTGATCTCTCCACAAAATACTCATGTGGATCAGTTCGGTATACATGTCTTCAAACAAGCACCAACATATAAATTTCATGATATGAGAAAATATGGTTCATTTTATAAAGGAATGCACATAATATATATCAATCTTAACGACTCTAATTAATATCTAGTCTTAATAAAGCATCGATCAGCAACATTTAGGAATAATACTTTGATACAATAGGATTCTTATACTTATAACAACTTTATAATTTCTTTAGCAAAACATTTTTATTCTAAAAACTTTATCTTTACTCTAAATTTATTAATCAAATATTAGATTCATTAATCATATATAAATAAATATTAAAAATAAATAAAATATTTATTAATAATAAATATGTTTTGCATGAATAAAGACAGTGTCATGTATAATCATTCAATTGACTACATGACATATTCACTAACAGAAACTTCTCTTGTCCGGTGAAATATTTTCACACTAAATTTAACTAGTTTAGTGAAATATAACAATCAACTACTTTTTTTTCTTTATTGTTATTTTTTTTTTGGCAAGGCTCCAACTCTCATCCAAAACAATTGCCAAGAATTTAAGACTACACTTGATTTTTTGTTGTGCTGAACATCTCAATACTTTGTCTTTTGATTTGATAATTTTATTATAATTTCAAAATTAATATTAGAGAAAAGCTCAATTGAAAGGACATAAAACTTTGAAAAAAAAACAATTTAAAAAGGGGGTTACCTGGTTCATATGACATTGAACTAGCTGAGTTGTCCTTTAGTTGTATTAAGTGAGTATATAATACCAACGTTAATGCAACTTGTCGTAGGTAACGTTTAAGCTCGATTGTACCTTAATTTGCTTGCTTTATAGAGTTTATTTAAGCTAATCAAAAGAAATTATTCTGATGAAGGGATCACACGTACATTGGACCGCACGCATCATAATATAGACTACACATCAAAATTATAAAAGTCTGAGCACTCCAAAATAGATATCTTCATGATTCAGTATCTAAAATTATAATTACAAATTACAAAATAAACTTTTTTAAAAAAGTTGTTTTGTGTTTTCTTTTTTCCGTAGGGCCATGTGCAAAATTTAGACGCCCCAAATTATAATATTGTCTCTCAATTTTACAATTTTTTACAACATGATCCCTCAATTTTGCAATTTTTTTATATTTGGTCTGTAATTTTTGATATTTACATTTAATTCTTAAATTTTATTTTTATTATGTTTCTATCTCTGAATGCTAAGGGAGGAGAGAAACTTAGCAAAAAAAAAATATATATATAGTTTTGGCCGACCACATTCTGATTATATAAAAAACAAATCTAGGTGTTAATGAGTTGTCTCGGATAGAAAAGTTCAATAAAAGTGATTTTATTCTTTAATTATGCTAAAAGATAGATCATGTCTCAATTTATTTTATTTTATTTTATTATTAGAAAGTGTTTTAGGGTTTATAAAGTTTTTTTTTTTTTAGATTCTTATTATGTTTTAAGGTGAAAAATGTTAAAATTTAGGTTTTTAGAGTTAAAATTAGATACACCCCAATTTTCCATTGTTACAGTGGGTAACATGTAGTCTATTCAAATGTACAGCATGTTTTTCCATTTGTTTTAGATAAATGACATGTTGTGAAACATAGGCTTAGTCTTTTTTAGGTCTTACACTTTTTTTTTAATTATTTTATTTTTTGTATTTTATAATTAAAGTATATTTAAAAAATTATTAAAATAATATATGATTATGCCATATTTTTCAAATAAAATTAAAGTTTTTATGTTAATATCAACAATTACTTTTTGAATAATTATACATAAATCTAATTTGCATATTATAAATAGTCAATAAAAGAGTTTTTTATTTGGTTCAAATTAATTATTTTCTTATATTTTTTATACAGTTGCATAAAAATAAATAAAACATTACTTTTTTATTTGTTGAAAATAGCTTTACAATTCATAATAAGTTTTTATTTAAAAATTCGTGCTTCACATTCAATTATTTTCTTTCTCATCTAATTGCATGATCTAATTATTTTTTTAAAAAACCCTTACCTTCTTTATATATTGTATGTTTTTTTTTATTAATATAGATGTTCAAGTCAGTTTTGGCACATCTCGATCAATTTTATAGACCCTAAAGTGACCCTAAAATTTATAAAATTCAAACTAGTAATTTTTTTAAAAATAAATCTAAAATTTGATCAATTAAACTACACTGCTCGGACTTTTTTATATTCTATAATTTACTATGATTTCATGGGATACATTGGGAAATAATATCTAAAATTTTGCAATTACTGTTTTTGCCAGATTGAGTGGGGTCAATTGGCATTCCGTGGATGCAATTACAATCGTAAATAATAGGATATAGCTGCTGCCATCTCTAGATTCCTAGACACAATGATATCTCCAAATTAACCACGACTCTCTCAAATACTTAAAAAGTCAAATGACTTCTGCAGAAGACAAGGTAGCAGTATCGCTATAATCCAAATCTGTGTCCACACTTTTGTTTTTTATGATAAACCAATCTTGGCGTATAATTCATGTTAGAGACCCCATTAGAATCTCCCTTCAAAGCTTTGTCTTGCAATAAAATTCCCTTTTATAGGAGACTTCACCTAACCAAAATCAGAAATCTAAACCGAGGCCCCATGTTCTCCTTCCGGTGGCTCCTGGGTGCCTTGCACCTCACTATTTGGGGTCCAGTCACACTGACCATGACCCATGCCATGCTGCCACCGCCCCCGGTTCAATGCAACGACAATGGCTGCACCCTTTACAACTCCTATGGTGTATGGAATGATAGAAAAGATTGTCATGTTCCAAGCATCACTTACCCTACGACAGAAGAAGAGCTGAGGTTAGCTGTTGCACATGCTAATCAAAATAACCTCAAGGTGAAGGTGGTTAGCCGATTTTCGCACACAATACCAAAGTTGGCCTGCCCAGATGATGCACAGCATGGCAACTCAATGTTGATAAGCACATTGAAGTATAATTCTAGCATTGAAATTGACACCGCTAATTTAGCTGTGACAGCTGATGCGGGCGTAGGTCTACGCGAGCTTATCGATGAGGTTGAGCGATCTGGATTGAGCTTGGTGCCAGCACCATATTGGGAGGGTGTGAGTGTTGGAGGAGTAATTAGTACTGGGGCACATGGGAGTTCTTGGTGGGGAAAAGGTGGAGCCGTCCACGACCATGTTATTGGCCTTAACCTTATCGTCCCCGCAAGAGAGTCTGAAGGATATGCTAAAATTATCAGAATTGGAGCCAAAGATCCCCTCTTGAATGCAGCGAAAGTATCATTGGGAATGCTGGGTGTCATCTCCAAGGTTAGTTTCAAATGCTTTCATTTTGTAACCATCCTAGACTCCAACTTTATGATCGTGATGTTCAATTTTTCTACTTGGTGAGTTTATTGAATAACAAGAAATCCTAAATGACTAATAGGTGAAGCTGTCTCTAGAGCCAGCATTCAAAAGAAGCGTAGCATATAATTTCACAGATGATGCTCACATAGAGGATATATTCATGGATCATGGTAAGAAATATGAATTTGCTGATGTTACTTGGTACCCATCAAGGCATACAGCTGTGTACAGATATGATTACAGAGTTCCCTTAAGCACCTCTGGTAATGGAGAATATGATTTCCTTGGATTTCAGCCTAACTCAATTGTGGTCTCCAAAGCAACTAGATCATCAGGTACTGCTCTTCTTTCTCTTCTGTTTCTAATTATGTTGTCGTCAAATACATGCCAAAAAGGATTCTCTTTTCCACTTATATATGGATTTGAAAATATGCAGAGAAATTACTGGAGAGTGCGCGTAATGTGAATGGAAAGTGTGCCTTGGCAACCACATTTGTGGGGTTTAAGAAGTTAGTGGCCAACGGATTGAAGAATGGCCTAATCTTTACAGGCTATCCAGTGGTGGGTCATCAGGGAAAAATGCAGACCTCAGGTTCATGTTTATATTCAACAAAGATCGACACCTCTTGTGCGTGGGATCCAAGAATCGGTGGTCTGTTCTTTTACGAGACAACAGCAATATTTCCTGCTTTAAAATTTGGAGATTTTCTCCGCGATGTGAAGAAACTGAGAGACCTTAAACCAGAGAATTTTTGCGGGGTTGACATCTACAATGGTTTCCTGATACGTTTCATCAAGGCTTCTCAGGCATATCTAGGCCAATCTGAGGACTCAATAGTACTCGATTATAACTATTATCGTGCTGATGATTCTTCAACTCCAAGGCTAAACCAAGATGTATGGGAAGAAGTGGAGCAAATGGCATTCTTCAAATATGGGGCAAAACCACATTGGGCTAAGAACAGGAATTTGGCGTTCTTGGATTTGCAGCACAAGTATCCTAATTTCAGCAAGTTTCTAGCAGCAAAGAAGCAACTGGACCCTAAGAACATGTTCTCCGGTGAATGGTCAGATGAGATATTATATGGTAAAGAAGCTGCGAAAGCTGATGGATGTGCCTTAGAGGGGCAATGTATATGCTCAGAGGATATACACTGTAGCCCAAAAAAGGGGTATTTCTGTGAACAAGGTCTAGTTTATAAAGAAGCTAGGGTCTGCAGGTATTCATCATCAGCTACAAAATAATACCATCACATTTTGACTACCACCAAACGTAATTATTGTACGCATCGACCATTGTTGCTGTTCCACAATGTGAAACGGATTCAGCTCATAATAATGATTAAAAATAAAATAAAATGGATGACAACTGAAAAGTATTTGGCATGGCTTAATAAAATCCATGCCCGTGGTGGACTAGATGAGTGGAGCACTTGTATCGTGGACTCTCTTTTTTCATAGAATATTTCTCTTTTTTTTTTCTTTTATTGTTTTGATGGGACAACCTGATGAGATTTGTCCGTATTTAACTAGATAGAAGTTAATATTATAAATTCGGTTAAAATTTAGATAAGATTTGGATTAATTTTTATTTTTAAACAAATAATATTAATTTATATCAATTAAAATTAACCCAAGTTTACTTACTTTTCTTGTAGTCAAGAAGGGTCATAGTTTTATGCCTTTATTATAATCCTAATATAGCCATTTGTGCCATTTTTTTTTTCTTGGAATAATTGGAGTTCCATCCATAAATAAATAATTCTAAGCATGTTTTTTTTGATAATATTGTTTTGATGGGACAACCTGATATTTAATTATATAAAAATTAATATTGTCAAATATAATTAAAATTTAGAAAAGATTCAAATTTATTTTTATTTAAAAAAATATTATTTTAAATTAATTAAAATTAATTCGAGTTAACTCAATTTATTTATTATCAAAACAAGTTTTATACCTTTACTAAAATCCCATTTTAGTCATTTGTGTCATTTTCTTTATTTTTTTTTCGAATAATTGGAGTTCCATCCGTAAATAAATAATTCTAAGCATGTACCAAACAAAATCATAACACATGTCGTTTAAAGCGCAAATCAGATGTTCCAAATTACTTTCATTATTGGATGAAATCATAATAGAAGGGTGGCATTTGAAAAGAAAAATAAAACTTGTAATTTAAAAAAGATATATATAAACTTTGATCCTAAAAATATATTTATTTTTATATTTTAAAAGCGTCTCGAAAAAATTTAATTTAAAAAAAATTATTTTTTTATGATTTTAGATTGTTTTAATGTATTAATATCAAAAATAAATTTTAAAATATAAAAAAATTATTATTAAAGTATCAAACAAACTCTAAAAAAATCAACTTAGAAAAATCATCACCGTAGATATATATATATATATATATATATATATAGAGAGAGAGAGAGAGAGAGAGAGAGAGAGAGAGATACCTAAATCATTGAAGACGCGGCTTGAACTAGGAAATCAAAACGAAATCTCTTAATTAAAAAAGTCTCAAGGCCAAAGGGGTCTTGTTTGTCTATCAAAAAACCAAGTAGGGTCTGCAGTATCGATGAATAATTCCCGATGGAATCAGTCTCTAAAAGGTCACGGGACCCTTAATTTCCACTTTTTATGTGTGCGAAGTCAGGCTTTATGAACAGGTCGCGCTGGGTTTCGAAATTATTGCAGAGAGACATTGGTGGGGAAGGGAATTTGATGGCAAGAAATGGCTGAAATTAAGAAATACATTTATGCATGTAATTTACACCCCCAGCCACTTCACATGCAGGAAACTTTGTGAGGCTAGCTAGGAAACTTTCTGGCACTCACCCTCCTCCTTCTCAAGCACAGGGCTGCTTTATCTCTTAATAATGGCTAATGGGCTGTTTTATTTGGTTGCCTCTGAAGATCAGCATGCGCAGCAGCTTACTCGTTCATGTATATCATTAAAATATTTGCCGCCTTGCCTTATAATATAATATGAGAGATCACCAAGAAACTACACAGCTTGCATGATTGGGATTTTGCTGCTTGGCTGTTTGCATTACGCTCGAGATAAAAGACAAAATTAAAAATTAACTCAAAGAAAAAAAACAGAATCTTGTACTCGAGAATTTGATCCACATATAACCTATTAGCATATATAGACAATTGGATTAAAAGCAGCAGTGTCTTTATCATGAAAGTAAATCTGAAGATTTATGTGTTCATCAACTTTATATATTTTATGTATTAATTTCATACAAGATTGGTGGCTTCAACAATATGTACATATCAGTGCAATGAAAGTAACAATTACTTACTGCTATATATACCTTGCACCCTGAAGTTAAAACAATCATGTTCATGTCTACTACAGTACTGTGGGAGTTCATTGTTGGGGCAGGGATTCTTTCTATGTACATGGTCTCCTTGGTAAGTGCAGAATTACCTTGCCTGTTCTTGTAAGTGCAGGGATTCTCGTTTAAGATTTAAGTTTTTGAATTAAGATGAGAATTATATCATATTTTTGTTGAATAAAAAGGCACAACTTTGAATTAAATATTATCACCGTCTCATTCTTTCTTTTCATAAAAATTAATTAATAATATAATAAAGTTTTAAATTCAAAATAGCTTTAATGAATAAAACTGAAATGCCTTACTGATTTGACCAAAGGAGGATCTCATCTGAGCTTCTGAGCAAGATGGTTTGCGCTGGAATCTGCCTTACTGATCAATTATTAAATTGAACCAGCATCTCAATCAATAGAATCTTCCAAGAACACCAGCTTGTTACACAGGCCACGCTGAAAATGGCTATGCGCTGGAATTTGCCATTAACCAGATATTTCCACTCAAGTAGTAGATCTGTGATAGAATTCAGCATACACCACTAAAAATGATCCAAAAGTTGATTAAGAACTGGGTTTAAATTATGAAATTTGCATGGAATCTTCCTTTTTAGTCTTAATTAAGTACTGGTTAGGTTAACTTGCTTTGGCCAGCTCTGATCCTTCCATTTCTTGCTAGTAGCTAAGCACACTTGTTGAGTAATTTATGATCATTGATGAGATTAAGAATCTTCTTTACTACTGACGCTGTCTGTTTTTGCGATGTCTTTCTCAACAATCTGACAGGATGTGCCAAGAGCACTGTCTATTATTGATCTTCGTTTAACGATCTTTATTTTATTCATCACTTACTTGACAAAGAAAAGGACAATATGAAAAATTAACAGATTCATGAACTATTAATTATGTTTTATTTAATTTACATTCTTTGCCTGCAAGAACAATATTTCTTTCTTTCTTTCTTTCCTTCTTTTCAAAGCATGCTTCCCCCCCTTGTTTTTCCTTGAGAAAAGCTTAAGAGCAAACTTTATTCTACTACTTTCAACTTTCTGTATGTATATCTATATATAACGATTCCCCGAGCTGAGGAATATTAGAGTTTTTTTAACTAAAATAAAATAAAATGTAAAGGTGTTATTAATGTTTTTTTTTTTTACTATCAAGAAAAATTTTAATTACAAATTAAAAAATTTATATGTGAGAATTACATGTATCATTAAATAATAATAATAAATCTTTTTATTCCAATCAATTAAAATTGAGCCAAGAAACTTAGATAAAGATGCTATTTATTATAAAAAAGAGGTTGGATATTTTTTCAGTTTGAAATTGGTTTGTTAAAATTTTAATTGGTTTAAATTAATGAAATTGAATTTTATTTTGTCAAATCAATTAATATTAACACAACATCAAAAAATTATTTTTAATATCATGAGAACCTTATATATAGAAAACCAAAGTAAAATATTAAATTCAATCCCAAATCAACTTAACATGAAAGGATTAAATTGAAAATAAAAAAATTCAAGTGATAGAAAAATTAAAAAAAAAAAACAAAATATTATGAGTAATTATTACAACCTACAATAGGTTGTGTCTTTCTTATTTGTTGTATTTTTATTATTTTTTTCATCTCGTATTACTCATGTTAACATCATTTCATGGTTTACTAGATGTTAATTAAAACTACAATTATTAAATGAAAAGCAAAAATACTCAATAAAAAAAAGAATGTTAATGGAAAAAAGTTTAAGATAGTTTATTTTTTATAATTTAAATATTATTTAATGGTTTATCAAACGTTAATTTTACGAATCAAACTAAACTACAATTGTTAAATGAAAATCAAAATTAATTTAATAGAAAAATGTAAATGGAAAAAAATCCAACAAAAAAAAGAAGGATATTAATAAAAAAAAAAAAGGATTTGAGTGGATTCACCGTTACATAAACAGCGTTTCCAACTAAAATATTTTAATGTTTTTATTAATAGAAAGCGAGGAAATTAAGTGGGTCCTAGCTAGTGGAATATATGCCATAAATGGTATTATCTGAAAGGTTGTCGGTGGAGATGATCGGATAAAATTGCAGCCCTGCTGTAGGGTTTTGAAGGGAATCATTAATTATTAGTGTAAGAATGATCAGGTGCCGGTGGCCATGGCGCATGCATGCGTGGTGATGCAGTTTTTTTTATAAAAAAAGAATTAATTTGAATATTAAAGTTATGTATCTCGATTAATTCTTCCAACTCTGAAGTTAACTCGAGATTTATAAATTTTAAATTAATGATCTCTCGAGATAAGCATAGTAATCACGTCCTTGCAGCTGTAGAATTTATTGTTCCTCGCTGATCGAGATCTCCATCTTAGCATATAAGCTTAGAAATGATTAGATGGGGAATCCATGGATCTTAAAGCTTTGAACGTCTACTCATACTGTATATGATATATGTGTTTGCTCGCATAAAGAGATTACTACAAATTAAAAACCAAAAATCATTAATTAATTTATACACACTCTCGCACTGTAGCATTTACTATTATTAATTATTTGAGCATATATAGTGAAAGGGAAATTAAGAAAACATGAAATTATTCATGTGGAATGAAGAAAAGAAAAGGCCAGTGGGAGCTAGAATAAGTTCTTGGAATAAAGGGTTTTTGAGTTGGCATGGGCATGCGATATATTAGATCGGGCCGGCTTCCCATCATCAATTCGGCAGACTATAATTAAATGCAAATTAATACTAATTAAACTAGTCTAAGGAGAGAGATTAGGAGGAGGAGGAGGAGTAGGAGGAGGAGGAAGCCCCCCTAGCTACGTACGTGATAATGAAGAACTCTTGGAAAGCAACCATCTAGATGGTAGCCCAGTGATAAGAGTTTGAGACCAAGAGGTTTGCTCCCTCTGTGATCTCAGGTTCGAGTCCTGTGATTACTCATATGATGGCCACTGGAAGTTTACATGGTCGTTAACTTCAGGGTCCGTGGGATTAGTCGAGGTGCACGTAAGCTGGCCCGGACACCTACGTTAAACTAGAAAAAAAAAAAAAACTCTTGGAAAGCATCGAAGAAGGACAACTGATCATCAGTTTCAATTGCATTTGAAATTCTAGCATATTGAAAATTATGCATGAGAATTAGGGGAGTAATTAAGGTGTGATTAATGAAAATTAATTATTTTATTGAAAATTTTCATTAACAGCAAATTAATGAGATGGATTGTATCAATATCCAAATTCATTAACAGCATTTTCGGAGCACTTTCGTTCCCGCTCATGCACCTTTTGCTTCCATATCAAGCAGGCCTCCATGCTCTTTTGGCGATCCTTATGCCACTTTATATTGTTATTTTGGTTAAGAGGTATGCTGAATTTATTTATTTTAAGGTATAACTCTTTTAAAGTATAAATTATATCTTATAAAAATAAAAAATACATGTTTTTTATATAAATCATATCTTATGAACTCACCTAACAGCTTAAAGTTTTAGTTTAAGATAGTTCTTTGATATGGTATCAAAGTTTTGTTGACCAAGTAATTATAAGTTTGAATCTTTACAAGGTAATATGGATCTGAATAAGTTTCAAGTTCAAGTGATTTTTATTTGAAGATGTGTATTAAATTATAATATAAATCAGATCTTGAAATCTCACATAATAGCTTAAGTTTTAAGATTGAAATGGTTTTTTAATAGATTTATTTAAACAATATTAACAAATGTAAATTGAAGTTTATATTTGTTATAATATGAGTAGTTCTTAGGTTTAATGTGAATGGAAGTTTATGTTTGTCCTAATATGAGTAGTAATTAGGTTTATTAGGGTTTTGACACAAATTTAATTAATTAATTTTAAGTGGGTTATATAATTAATACAACATAATCTCATAATTAATTAAATTGAAAGTTCATTTTAGTATATGTTTGATATTACTTTATAATATGTTTTTTTAAAGTATTTTTATTTCAAAATACATTAAAATTATTTTTTATATTAGTATATTATAAAACAATATGAATTTAATATTTTTTCAAATAAAAAAAAACCCTTTTAAACAAAAAAAAAATAATCACCCCTAACCACTCTCAATGAGACAAAGGAAAACTGTACACAATTCAACATGTCACCATCTGAGATCGAAGTTGTCAGAAATAATTGTACAGGCTGAAAGAAATACTTATAGCGAAAGAGGACACATTCTGGAACACTTATTTTATTTTAAAATAAAGAACAAGAAATTAAAAATTAATGGAAGGCACCATACACAGAAAGGACTGGAGCATGAACTTTTATTCTTATGTCTGACTCGATTAATAATTATATATTATATAGTTTTAATCTTCTAATGGAGTACTGCAATTTTACATGGGTTGATTAAAATCTTAAAACAGTGCTAATTATTATATGTGTGACTATGTAAACTTTTATTTTTATTTTTTTAATTCACGTGGTGTGTTTAGGCTAGTTTGCACGTACCTCGACTAATTCCCACGGGTCCTGAAATTAACGATCAGTTAAGCCTCCAGTGGTCATTAATATTAGCAACTATAGAACTCGAACCTGAAATCACATGAGAAACAAATCTCTTTATTCCAAATTCATATAACGGTCGTGACGATGTAAACTTGAATTATAGGATTGTGTGGAGCGTAATCTATAAGATTGTTTCTAATATCGATCATTTGTCTATTCTCATTTCTCTTATAATTTTTTTTATCACATTTTATTTTTAATATGTCTGCCATGTCTGCCTTATATATTGTAAGGTTTATTTTTTTTTTTTAGTTTAACGTGAGTGTCCGGGCCAACTTGCGAGCACCTCGACTAATCTCACGGGCCCTGAAGTTAACGATCATGTAAGTCTCCAGTGGCTATCATATGAGCAGCCACAGGGCTTGAACCTGAGACCACAGAGGGAGCAAACCTCTTGGTCCCAAGATTTTACCACTAAGCCACCACCTAGATGATTAAAGTTTATTTTTAATATGTCTAAGGCTTCATCTTAATTAATCTTGCAATAATGTGATAGTTGGCCTAGGTAGCATGTGTTTTGGAAGATGTATTTTGTTTTCATGAACATCATCGAAAATCTAATCAATTCAAAAACATGTTTCACAGTATCCAAATATATTTGCAATCAAGAAAAAGATAACCAACTATTTATATTTCAAAAACCATTTAGCTTATTCCTCCAAAATCTCATGTTAGGGCCTGTTTGGGAGTGTAGTTGTGATTGTTTTTTAAAGTGTTTTTCATGCCGAAATACATCAAAATAATATTTTTTTTATTTTTTAAAAATATTTTTTGAGATCAGCGCATCAAAACGATACAAAACATATAAACAAAATAATTTTTAGCAAAAACAAAAAATTTAAATTTTTTAGAAACACGGATGCCGGCCACTTCGTTTCCAAACACTCTTACTAGGCAATAGAATAATCTCTTTCAAAGTTGAAACAAGATTATCAACTAGATTTACTTTTATTTGTTTTAATTTTTTTTTCCATGTAAACTACAAAGCAATGGTGTTGCTATCCATAACACATAAATCAGCAAGTATTGTTCTTGGATCTTGGAACAGAGTAAAAAGCCTTGGGAACAGGATTATTAAAGGTGTCTCAGCTAGCCAGCAATTTAATCAAAAGAGAATTGTTTTCCCATCTACTTTTCTTATATTTAGTATAAGAAATTTTACTCATTAATTAATAGATAAGTTTGGTTTTTGAGAATTTCTTTTTATCACCTATTAATGTAAATATGTTTTATATGGAATTTTTTTCAATATGATTATGTAACTGAGATCTTTACATTTACTTTGAAGCTAAAGATTCAAAATCCTCTTTTTAGGGAGTTTTTAACTTAGTAAATATCTCATAATAAATAGCTTCTCAGTTAGAAATTAATGGCTTTTTAACCCTAATAAACCCTACTTCCACATCAAATTAACAAAAAAAAAATGGTGTGGGTGAATTATTGTAGCCACATTCATAAAATACTATTCACTATATAATATTTAATGGTTTTTTTTATTAAAGTTTTTTTTTCCAGTTTCATCCTTTAATATTAGGTTATTTAGGAATTAAACTTTGTAATTTTTTTTTTCTCAATTTACTTTTTGTGACATTATCTTGGTCTTATGATTTTTTTTCTCAATTTCAACTTTTAATATTGAATATGTTGGAAATGGAACCTCGTAATTTTTTTTATTTGTTTTTTATGAAGTTATGTCGGTCTCATGACTCAGGTTGTAGGTTTAACAAGTTAGTTCACGTTGACTTGAATTGTTTTTTAGTCCTTTTTTTTTATCTAATATATATTTTTTTATTTCATCCTTAAATATTATATTGATTAGGAATTAAACTTCCTAATTTATTTTGGTTCGATTTCTACATGGTTATCATGGTCTCATTACTCGGGTTAAAGATTTGATAAGTAAACCCAAGTGAATGCAATGTGTTACTCTATCTCAATATTTTTTTTAAAAATACCATCTAATATATATTATATTCTCAGTTTATAATTAAAAAAATTATAAGAAAACACGTTAGTAATATTAAATATTTATTTATATTAAAAAAAATTAATTCAACCCCAGCGCATGCCAATGATTTAGTTAAATACTAAAACTCTAGCTGCAGGGTCCCTGACTTGAAATAAACATATCAAGATATCTTTTAAAAGTAAATTTGAGCAGATGAAAAATTGAAGCACTGAATTCAAGCTTGTACACAACGACAAAAACATGGGCTATAGCGTTCTCTCTTTTTTGACAAGTTACCAAGAAAAGACATTTTATAATTCCAGTATAAAATACATCTTTAAGAGCACAGCTAAGCTATGCTAATTAAGCTCTGCCATTCAGGTGGCCGAAGTGTTCGCTCAAACATGCTCCTGCTTAGCCACTTGATGAAGGGAACTGTGATTCACCAGAAAATCAACCTTAATTCTTGAACATGAGTCTTAGACAAGGCCTCAACCTTTCGAAGGATCCTCTGGCTGGTATTCGAACAAAAATCAATCCCATAAAAACATATTAAAAAGGTGCACTACTCAAGTATACTTGTTCTTATACTTGTTAATGCCCTTCTCCCTATTTCCATTCCCACTTCCTGATCAAGACTGGAGCCAAAAGCCATCAGTGGAGTAGAAGGAGGTCCTTTTGAAATGTCAGGCTTTTCTGGAACCTTGCAGGGTAGTCGCACCAAAATACGACTGAAATGCAAAAGTACATGCATAGACAGTTACTTGTGGATCTCGAGGCTTAATAGGTATATACACGCCCAATCATCACTCAGCATGCTTCCATGACTCAGTTGCAGAGATTCGAACTCAACAAGACCTGGAGTAAATGGATTCGTGGTTCCAAAATTAATATCATTCAGCAGTTGCTATCTGATCCTCATAAAGCTTTTGACATTTTCTGATGTTGCAGAAGCTGGCACGGGAAGCAAGACTGCACCTGCTGAAATGAAATAAGAAATTCATGAAAACAAGCAACAACTTATGAAAGAAGCTATCTAACTTGTCCATTAAGTCAAAACATGAATATTAATCAATCAGAAAATGATACAGGTTGTAAAAAGCTACCAGCATTGAAATTTCAGACAATCATGACATTGGAGGTCGTCCATGGTCTTTCATAGCAGGAAGCTTCCTCTGTCGTTTGCGCCCATCCAATTTAAGCGAGTGAGATCCATTTGCAAAAGGAACATCCTTTTCAAATCGAAGGGCTTCACCTGCAATCATATACATATTTCCAGCTTCCGGTATGGTGAAATCAGCAGGGTTTCTGTTCACACTGCAGACTTCAGTCTCAGAGCTGCTTTTGTGGGGGTGAACAATTCTATTGTTATCAAGGGACTTCAACTTGTCCTTGTTTGGGTTTTCCAATGCACGGAATGGCAATGAAAACACTGAAGGATCTGGAGCACCAAAAGACATTATCCGCATGCTATGAGCTGGAATGGATCCACAGTTGGTGCCAAAACCACCATTTGCTGATGTCTGTGACCTATTTGCTTTATTCTGTGTGCGTGAATCAGAGCCTTTTCTCCTCTCTTTATATTGAATAACTGGACTGGGAAGATCAACAGGCTTCCTAATACGTTTATCATGTCGAATTGACAAAGAAGATGCACCAGCTGTTGTTTGCATGATAGGAATAAGGTCACGGGAACTCTCTGCAAGTTGATTTTTACCATTATGATTACGTGGTGGGTGCTTCACAGAAGAAATGACTTTATATGCCCCAGTGTCCAGCCTAGAAAACTCCTTTGGTTCAGCATTGTGAATAATGGCAGGTCTCTTGAGGAACTTTGGGTTTACATCCATATTGATCGGTGCACTGGACTGCACTCCTGCGTCCATGAGGCTGAGTAAGTGCATAGCTGGTATTGTTTCATTAGAATACAGTTCCAAGGACCCCATTGGCTTATGATTAAGCTCAATCCCATTATGTTTTCCAGCAAAAGGGTATTCTGCATGTGCCCTGAGGAGCGTTTCTGAACCAAGATTCCTGTTTTGTTTTCCAAGGTTGGCAGCATTCTTGTTTGGAAACTTAAGAACACGATCCCCATTCATATTTTCCTTGAGCACAGTGCCAGGAGAATGAGGAAACACATCAACATTGGTAGATGGAGTCACACACTTAGGAGGAATGCTATATACAAAGGGCATGCGATTTGGCATCATTGATGACCAAAGTTGATTTGCTTCCTTACTTTGCTGCGGAATGCTCTGGCATGTGTTACATGCTCCTGGGGTCTGGAACCTGGTATGACAAGACCTATTCCCCACCACTTCCCCTCTCTGTTTGCAAATTTGAGGAGTGTTTTGTATGTTATAACTGGAAGCAGGATGTTGGAATCTGCCTGATGGCTTCTCTTGAAGTTGTAGAAATGCCCCAAACCCTACAGGGGAACGAATTTTTTCCGGTTGCCTCATGCTGAATGGGTTTCGATCAGCTTGAGAAAAGAAATCCACTTCCTTTTGTTTAGTTTGTCCTACCATTTCACCAATCTTTATTATGTCATTTCTTCTAGCTGGAGGGTTCTGTTTCCGAGTAGTTTCCTGATGAAATAAGCTTAATCCTCCAAGCCCCAATAATTGACTGAAATTTATTGTCTGACTCCTCCTTGAACTACTAGTTGTTTCTAACTGGCATTTCTCGTATTCACCATCAGGAAGACACCTCTCATACTGATTCTTTGCCATGAGTTCTACAATTTCCATTGGAATGTCATCTAAAGCTCCCTGTTCACACACCTTGTCTGCTCTTTGGTTGACATCTTTCCTTGGAAAAGCTGAATGCTCCAGTATTCCAATGGTTCCCTCATTGCCTTTATTGTGACAAAAGTCCTGGAACAAAGAGAAACATATTGTAGTCTCTAAACAAGCCACACTACGAAGCAGCACTTAATCAGTTTAATTCCACATGGTTTTGAAAAAAAAAACAAAAAAATATGTATTTGTAAGAATCATTGATTCTAATCTGAGCCTAGGTACCAAAAAAGATGGCCGCTTTATAACCTAAATTACAAACTACCCTGTGCTCAAAACTACAAAACACCCATAATCATAAAAGCCATATTAAAAAACCAGAAAAAAGAATTCCATGATATAACATTTAGGCAATAATCTCAATGGGAAAGACAAGGATTTTGGATCTCTATGGGAGGTTTGAATGTTTATTTAACTTGAAAAAAAAATGATTAGCCCGCCATGGTCTCTTCAAAGTCAGGTTTTGGGAGGGAATTTGGTTCCTGGCAGAATTTGGAATCAGTCCCTATCCTTCAACCATTAGGAGTGGTGGCTCTCCAGGCTCAAACATGCAACCTTGTAATTGCATGACTTTTCCTATTGAATTAAACAATGGTCCCAAAATATATCAAAAAAAATTCCCTTCTACGCTGTGATATCATGCATCTCCAACAATAGAAGCAAGAAAAGAGAAGGTCATACCTTTTTCTGCATGAGAGAGCAACCCCCAATTTCAACCTGGGAGGTGTATTTCTGCTTCTCTCTGCGGAAGGGCATTTCAAAAGATGGTCTCTTGGTATTGGGATCACAATGTAGTCCTTTCTCAAAAGGTGCATCTTGGGCAATTTTAGAAGTGAAACTGATATTCCCCGCGTGCTCAATTTTTGAAGCTTTCCTCTTGGCCTGAATTTGGGAAGTTCCTTCTTGCCAAGTAAATAAACAACTTCGCCTATTTTCTACCAGTGGAATATGTTTCCCATCATAGCTTTGTGCAGTCTTGTAGCTGTTAAGAGAAAGATCCAGCCCCTTTTCAAGGGATGTTTCCTGTGCTGAATGAAATGGAAAAACTACAGGTCCAGTATTTATTGTCCCCACATCTTTTCTAATCACTGGACCTTCTCTGAGAATGTCATGATTCCAAGGAGTAGGGGAAACCTGATAATCATCAAACTGAGGCATCTTTCCTTTCTTCTTATACTCACTAACATTTTTCTCCATTCTTGGATCAGGCAAAGGGAAAAGGTCCATCTCTCTGCCTATAAATGCATTGTGTACTGACTTGGCCAGTACACCATCAACAGCAATGGGCCTAGAATTATCTCCATTTTTCTCCCCAATTTCATTTGGCAAATTTTCTTGGGATGGGTCTGGAGACAAACATTCATCAAAACTTGGTACCTTTTTGTTTTTCTTCTTACTTACAATGGGACTTCTATCAACTTTGTTTTTGGCCCAGTGAATCTTCATGCCAGTTTGTAAACCCATTCTACCAGATGCATCTTCTTCTGATTCAGAAGCCACAATGGGTTCAGCAGATTCCCCATCTCTCTTTAAGATCCCAGCTTCTTTGCAAACTTTATTGGGAGACCTCATCTCCAGAGATCTTGAATCTTCATCCTGAGGCAACTTTCTTTTACTATTATGACCCAAGCCCCTTCTAACTTTGCCTTGGATAGCCACCTCCCCTTGGAGAACAGAAATCTTATCAACTCCAGCAGATGCATCAGGAAAGGCATGGGGCAGAGAAAACCGAGTTCTGTTATCAGTGTCTCTATCCCCATTTTCACACAACAATTCCGTCAACAAGCGTACCTTTCGAGTTTTTCTACGATGCAAACCACTTGAATTTTCATGAAGAACATCCTGAGAATTATGACCAACCATGATCTCAGCACTTTCAGATGAAGGATCATCATACTCATCTAATTCCAGGGAAGGGCGGCTCACAGGATCCTTGTTGGCAGTACTGAGTGCCCCATCATCAATGTTACCAACTTCTCCAGATATACCACAAGCTATTAGCTCTTTGTGTTGATCATCTATGGAAGTTTCTTTTCCTGCTTCACAAAGTCCAGTAGCATTATTTACCATGCAATTAAGGTTTTTAGAAAACTCAGCATCAGCAACTTCATGATGTCCACAGCCTGACTCACATAAGTCAATACCTATTGACTTGAAAGCTACTGTTGCAGAAATCAGAAGCACTACTATTAGAGTGAAGGTAAAAGCTATGCAATATTTTGATTTTCAGTTCTAGGTAGCTAAGCTGTTTTTTTGCTTCTATTACATTAAGTTGCTCAAAAAATTTACCTATTTCATCTGAATGATCTGCCTTCTGAATTGGGCTTGAAACAACTTCAGTTACTACGCATGCCAGTCTATGATTTTCCTGCTTCAAATTATCTTCTGACCCCATATGTTTCCCTGGAGAAATGATCAAAAAAGGAATAAAAAAAAGGTTATTATGATTTGGAGCAGTTAATATATATGATTCTGGAAACAAAGCTTGGATCTTAGCATATATGTAAATACCTATGATGGAACCATTCATATCCTTAGTCTTCTTTTCATTTTTATCAATGGACAGTGAATGATGAGATTTACTGGTACTGTTCAAACTAGCAAAAACATCAGCTTGTCTTCCCTCAGGAATTTCTTGATTTGTGGCTTCCTGAACATCAGATGGTAGTCTTGCAGCATCATCAAAGTTTGGTCCATGGGAACAAACGTTGGTGGATTTGAGTTCAGCTCCGCATGATTTTAGAGCAGTTCCATAACAGTTTGCAGTGCCTTTGGCACCAACTTCCCACACACAATTCTGACAACGCCAAAATCGGAATTTCGGAACATGTAAAGGAGGAAGCAGACATGCTTGCTCCTCATAGTTATTACTGTCACCATCTGACACAAACGGCCAACACATCTTCCAGTCTCGTTTACGAATCTCAGATACATATCCACTGCATTCAGAATATAAGTTTTTTGTTGATTTTCAGTGGTACAACATTTGCAGCAACAAGAGATAGCGCATGAAAACTTACTGTGCATGAAATAAACTCCTAATATCTAATGCTGCACTATATATTTCTGTCAATGTTCGGTTGTACACTTTCAGAAATCAATACTTAAGACTAGCAAGTAGCAATTTGCCCTCCTAGCTAGTTTGTTCACAGTTCCCACTAGATTATTCCAGGATTTAGTTCTCGTTGTTGTTAAACCAACTACTTCTTTGTTAGTAAAACCTATTGGCTAGTTCTCATCACTAGTATATTCAATGATAAACAAAAAAAAAAGTGTAAAGGTTAAGCCTGAGATAGTATATAACATGAGAAAAAGAAAAGAGAACATAAAAAAGAACATGTAAAGAAGCATTGCATGGTGATAACAACTCAAAAATCAGACACGCATTCCCATAGAACGCATGCAGGAAAATGCTGGTGCTTAACAAAAACATGTAGCATGAGAAACTAAAGTTGGATCCTGCCAAATTAATGATTAGCTAGGATCAAGGCTTACCGCATAGAAAAGTGTGAGCATTTTTCTGCCTCAATTTTCTCATCAACATTGTCCAGGTCGATGGTTATGGAATCAATCCTAATAGATGATTCCACCTTGGATACAAGTTTTGAATGGCTACAAGGATGATTCTTCTCCACTAAGACAGTACTTTCCATGGTACAAGAAAGTCAATGCTGCAATGCTCAAATGACAAATTTCTTAAGCCTACAAACCCAAATCTCAAGTAATGATATATATTATCATATGCTAAACTACAACATTATTCAATTTAAAACAACATGGATGAAAATAACAAGCTATTAAAGTTCCAAAGTAGATCAAAAGATCTTAAGAGATAGTCCAAACAAACACCTTAGGGTTTGTTCATAATTATTAGAAAATTTAAACTGAAAACAAATATTCCTTCTATATTCCATTCTAAATCAAGTAACACATCAAAATGCTATCATCAAAGTGATTAAGCACATAAAATAACGACTTGCAAAAACAAGTACAAGATATCACAAAGCAAAACTTGGAAAAACCCTAGATCTCCATCTCATAAAAACATAAATCTTCAGTTACCATATCCAAGCTTCACATAGAATATAATCAAACATGTAATTAAACCCCTCCATTTCAATTACAAACTAATTCAAGATATAACCTTATTGAGACAAGTCATAGATTAGGGTTACATAAGACTAACAGTATTAACTCAAGAATTGAAGTCGTTAATCTCTCAATTAAAACAGAAAAAAAATACAAACCCAATTCAAGACATCCTCTAAAAGCTCCAAGTCAGCTGTTACAATCACGTACATCAATTCAAAAAATGAGAACTTTAGGGTTTCATTTCCTCCGAAATTGACCATATATATATAGGTAAACAGTCAACACAAATTCAACAAACCACAAAAACACAGAAGAAAACCCACGTGAAATATCACAAAAATCAATAAATTCACACCCCAGATAGAAACGAAATGATAAAACACAAAGAAACGAACAAACTTGACGTACCTCAAACAGTGAAATGACCTAAATAACACTAACAAACAAGCTAAACCACAGCTAAAACTCACACAGATCAACAAACCATCAACAAAAAATTAAAGGACCCAGAAAGATAAAAATGAATAATTCGAGTAAGAATCACACCTTTATTTACTAGAAAATAAAAGGCTCCGATATTGAATGAACTAGACTTCAATTCTTCACGGCCAGCTCAAAAAGTGGTATCACCAGAGAGAGCATTTGGTCACCAAGAAGAGCATATGAATTAAAAGAAGAGATTCGAAGGTGATTGAGTAGAATTAGAGTGCGTAGCTCTAAAAGCCCTTGCTTTTTAGAGAGGTTTTCGATTCTTTGGCAAGAGAGAGAGAAGGAGACACGGAGAGAGAGGGAGTGAGTTTTTATCTTTTGTCTTCGATCAAGGTTTTATTTCGTATTAAAAAAATGCTCACGACCATGCCATGTTATAGCCATGCACATGATACAATCCATGACATATATATAAATACATATGTAGAGAGAGAGAGAAAAAGGGAGAAAAGGTTGAGAGAGAAACTGTAGAAAGTGAGGCTTAAGCAATGGGAGGCATCCACGTGTCAAGAAGGTGTGGTCTTATCACTATCCATTATGCCTTTTGTGAGGTTCATGAAGAGCAAACAGCGAGGGAAAAAAAAAAAAAAAACCCTAGATGGGAAATGGCAAGGGTTTTTACTATTTCCCATCGCGTCATGTCCACGCTCCGTTAAAGATAGGATAAAATAAACAGTGCCTGTCTTGTCATGTTAGAATCAAAGATGCCTTCTGCACCTCCACGGTTTCTGATTAGGGTGTGTGGGGGACTACCCTCTAGGGAGAGTGGAGTTGGGTTTAAAGCATCAAAACCCTAAGTCTTTTTTTTTATATATATTTTTTTCTTGGAGGTAATGGGGCATGTAACCCTAATGGCCATTTGTCGTCGCGGTGAAATAATATAAAAATCTAACCCTAAACACTACTGGCCTAGGAGCCGAGGTGGGCACGATGGTCCTCTGTGGTCACATTTGAGCCCCAGCCATGAGTGAGTGAGTGACCTACGTGCCCTTGCTGCCATGGCGGGGAGTTCTTGGAGGGTGGGCATGGAGCCCTTGATGTCCAAAAACCAACACCTCAATATTTACCAATAATATTGTACTATTTGGCTTGTATTATTGCCCCTACTGTTCTTGACACTTTTAGAGTTGTTAGCATCAACCTTTCTTGGTCCTTGCAAAGAAAAAAAATGGAGCAACGTCTGGATATCATTTGTTGTTGACTACCATTGTGTACCAAAAAGGTCAGAAGCAATGGGGGAAAAAGGTGATGAATCTTTTTGCGTTTAGAAATATTTTGTTAACAAGTCAAGATCATCATCGAAGTCTTATTTCCTGAGCCTCGATTGTTGATTTGCACGTACGTATTCATACATGTATTTGTATAGGCATGTATGCATGCATGCATGCATGCATGTTTTTGCTAATTAGTAATTAATTAATTAATTCCATATCCAACTCAAGAAAAAATAATTATTGTTATTAATGTTCTTGGAAGATTCTTAATTGTGACAAGTCATCCTACCTTTCGTAAAATACTACAAATAGCTAGAAATCTATTATGTTATTTCACCTGCCGCAAATTAAATCATATTCTCAAACTGTACCTATTTATTGATGAATTCCTGTTCTTCGTTGGTCTTAAAATTATTATTTTCTTTAAAAACAACATAAATGACATGATTAATTAATGACTATTATGCTTACAATTATTAGAACAATGCAATACAAAAACACAAATAATCTTGATGGGTGTAACTCAACTGGTCAGGTTTTGAATTTACTCTCTATAAGTCACCAGTTCGAGTATCACAAATCTCAAAGTCACTGAAGACTTACCTAATCGTTAACTTCAGGGTCTCAAAGGATTAGTTGAGGTACGTGTAAGCTGACCCGGACACCCATGGTTATAAAAAAAATAACAAACACAAACACACTATAAGAACTAATTAAAGTAAGGTAACACGTATGCATATTATTGATTTGCTATATATATATATATAAATAAAAATATATATTACACGAATAACTCTATACAAAATAAATATAATACGGCAGGATACATAAGAATTTGTATCTTAACACTAAAATCTAATTGATGTAAAGTGTTAAATGCAAGGATCTTGATTAGTCAAATGATTATAAAATAGGGTGGTAGGTTACACACAGCGGGCCAATTCACTATGTGTAAGATGACGTGTTATTTAATTACAGGACGCATGATTTGGTATCT
>Ga0307517_10002531_pt1 | contig 29132 bp, 25 predicted proteins | sample 23_EM_MG_FD_194515 | JGI IMG/M metagenome (GOLD analysis project Ga0307517, IMG submission 194515) | Populus trichocarpa ectomycorrhiza microbial communities from riparian zone in the Pacific Northwest, United States - 23_EM | ecosystem: Host-associated > Plants > Roots > Unclassified | place... | reverse complement strand
AACAGATTTGCAGGGTCAACGGGAGATGCATCGAACTCTCCTTCTCCTCCTCCCTCTCTCCTGCTCCCTTTTCCGATTTATTTTTTAATTAATTAATAATTTCTGCAAAACACACCCGTACCGAGCCACAATTGGCGGTGTACACCAAAAGTTTCTATGGTCGAAGTTGGAACTTGGATCGAGGCTCTCCAATTTCAAAATAAATTTTATTTTTAATTTCGACTCCACCCGATTGGAACAGACGTGTCATGCCCTTCTCTTAATATTATAAGATGGCGTCGAATCACAACGGATACATAAATACAAGGATATCCTGGATAACTTAAAAACTCCACGAAAACGCAGCACGATGGAACGCACGGCGGAGATATTGCCTAGTTCGCACCGACGAGCTAACAGGATGCCTCTTCAATCTGCACACCCTTCCAGACGAGTTTGGCGGTCCAGAAGTAGGGGTGGTGCCCAAGCCTGTCTGCGTTGGTTTGGGGGTGCTCCTTGTCTTCGTGGATGTCGAGGAGTTGTTGGATGAACCACTGGTTGATGCAGGAACGAAAGCGGCGACGTTCGGTCCAGGGAACTGGTACGGTGAGTCAGGGCTATAGACACTTGGGTCGTATATACCCGGATCGTCATCGGAGTACGCCCCAGGGAAACTGACGAGGTCGCTCCCATCTGGTTTGCCGGTCTGACTTCCCCCAATGCGGAGTTGCGAGCAGGCAGGATAGAATTCTGCACCGCGTCGCTGGGTTGCCAGATGGAGAGCGATGATTTCGTGCCTTACGAGATAATTTCCCGGAGCGAGGTTTGAAGGGATGGTTACGGTATCCACTCCGCCGTCATCTAGTAATAATGAAAAGGGTTATTGTTAGAAATCGTCAAAGTAACAGAGTACTATTGGGACATACAAACATCTTGTTGAACCCATTGTGCACTTCCATCTTTCCTTCCAACCTGACGAATCTTGAACCATTTCGCCTGGGTCGCATCGAATTGATCACATGTGGACGAGCCACAAGAGGCCATATAGGTCAGCATTGGACCCGTATTGTGCGGCCACTAGAGAACGAACAATGAAAAGGAACAGTAAAGAGATAGTACAAAGGACATACATGGCTATAATCCGCGCCCCTCCAATCGAAAGTGATTGTATCACCCGGATTTGCGTCAGCCACTTGGGATGCAACCGATGCATCAGGACCACAGGTCAAGGCGGAATTGGAAGCACCATAGTTTGGATCTGGGCTGCTGACTTTCCGAATGACGCTTGGATCATTGTTCTGGAAAGGATTGTTGCCGTTGTATGTCTTTCCGTTGATAGTAATGGTGCTCAAGAAACCGTGTGCAGATACTACACCTGAGCCAGCGGCGCAGAGCACAACGACGAAGAGTGAAAGAGAAGAAGATGCCCGCATGATGGTAGGTTGGCGAAGAGAAAACGAGGCAGACGGCGTTGGTGGGGAGCGCAGCCCTTATATGCGGATGCTGGGTTTGTCTCTATGCCATGAGGACAGAAAACGGTTGTTTTACACGCGGCATTGAATGGGGATCTCTGCCGATACCCGGTGCCGAGTTTCTTGACACAAATAACTGTAGACAAAAACCCGGGTCGTAACAAGATTTTTTTCATTACTGTACTTGAGTAAAATGTAATTATGTCTACATAAACACGACATCATGGAGGGCAGTACTTCCTTGCTACACAGCTGCTCCAGATGGCATGAGGAATGCCTCCACAATTTCAGGGGTAGCCCTCCCACGCCACGTAGAGTCGTAGACACGCAATTTTCGACGGCGGCCCTCTCGTCGCGTCGAAATACGGTTCGATGCGACTCGCAAGGAGGAGGGTCATCTCCTTGTAATGTCAAACGTAACGGAGGCCAGGCGGCCTCCTTGTGCGCTCGATTACCGTACGGGTGGTGGTGGGTGCCAGTCGTTGGCAGGTATTGAAAAGTCATTAGTTGTTATTCTGAATATAAAACGTGGGTGATCGATGATCCCCGACCATCTCCATGCTCTATGGCGTTTTCGTTGGCCGTCGTGGTGGTGGGCGGTAATCGACAAATTCGTTTCTTTGTGACAACTGTTGATGTTCACGTGGTGAAAATCTGCCAGTGACCCAGTGCAACAGTCCCATTCGGATGGTCTCCTCTCCAGAGCCCAATTACGACAAGCTCTTTCTTACGTGTGGTCCCAATGCGAAACGAGCTCCCGGTGTCCTCCACGTGAACGCTGACGACGAAATCCAACATCTCTGGACCTGTGTGTGTCATCCGATTGGCTCATGATCATGATCGATCGTTGCTGATAGATGGGTTGATGTCTCTACTAGGCAAGAAGGGTTGTATGGTACTAGAAAGACCTTTTTAAGGACAGATTGTCGGACAACCAAAAATGGACAGTTTGTGAGTACTTTGAAAATTTGAGTCGTAAAGCATTCGTGAAGTATATATACACAAGAAAAGCGAACGAAGAGCCTGATCTTATAACCGTACTCATAACTTGAATGACAAACCAAACGATGCTAAAAAAAGGTGTGTTCGTAGCCATGCCTTTTCAAAACAAAAGATATCAACGAACGGAGCGAATAGATGAAGGGGAGGGCTCCTTCTTCGCGTGTTCTCTCGAAGGAAGGAGGGTTGTCGCGAGCGAGGGTCAATGCAGTCCGTTCTCGACTTTCCCTCTTCGCATGATACGTCTGGGATGACTTGGCGAAGGCGTAGGTGTACGTAAAGACTTGACTGCGTTGACGTTGACAGAGGGTTGACGAGGGGTCGACGTAGATGGCGGTATCGACGTGGAATTCGTCTCAGGGGTCTCGCGAGAGGGGTCCGACGAATCCCTAAAAGCTTTAGCGACTGGAGGACCAGGGAAATCATATTTTTTATGACCATCAAGTTCATCCACATCATTGAAACCCGTGTCTTCATCATGATAGGCACCTGGGATTTTAACCAATTCACTTTCATCAGGACCGTCTTTCCCGTCTCCGCTGACTTTAAGCTGAACACAGCCAGGATAAAATTCTGCTACCGGATGCAGATGAAGAGCGATGATTTCGTGGCGGAGGAGGTAATTTCCTGCACGGAGATTTTTGGGAATCCTAACGTGTGAGTTGTGGAATTCGCCTGGATTGCCATTATTGTAAATATCTGCCTGGAACCATTGATCGGACGTGTCGCCTTTCTTGCCCAGTTGATCTGTCTTGAAAAACGAAGCCTTTCCCTGGTCGAATTTGTCACACGAAACGTCACCACAATTGGCGAAATAAGTAAACATGGGTCCTTTGTTATGTGGCCACCCAAAGTTATTAACCTAATGCCATCAATCAGCAACGGTCGACCACGAGCAAAGATGACGTACAGCGCTCCAGAGAAGTTGGATTTCGTCTCCAGCGTTCACTTCGAGTACATCGGGAGCTGGTTTCGCATCGGGACCACAAGTAAGATCTGGGCTCTTTTTGTTGGTATTGGGAAGTGGATTGGAGACGTTCCGAATGGGATTGATGTCATTACCAGGGCCGAAAGTCTTGCCATTATAAAATCCTTTCACGATTACGCCATGGGCGGACACGGAAGCAGCGAGTAAAAGGACGATGAAAGCGGAAAACATGGATGCAAGCGAAGGGAAGTGTCGTCCAGCGAACCAAAAAAGGAGGAAAAGGAGAGATACGAAGGGAGTAGTAATGGGGGGGAGATTGTCTCACTGACATCAGCCATTTTATGAGCATCCTCAGACCAACAGTTCAAGCAACTGATTTGATCGCTTGATTACTATGCGCGCAAACACTGCTACGGGGGTTATTTTCGGAAAAGTAAATCAAAAGTAAATCATTTATGTAAAATGTAGTAGCACTTCAAATAGAAATTGCAAAATTATTATTTGTAAACTTTATGATCCCCCAGTGAAGTACGGTCTTGGAGGTTTCTGAGGAAACATATTCTGTGACACCTTCCCTACCGCCATCTTCACCATCCGGCTGACTGACTATCTTGCTGTCCATGCCCCAAGAACCACTCCGTAACCATCGTCGCATTCGGGAACGGTAACGCGTACTGTTGTTCGAACGGATACCCTCGGGCAAGAACGATAAAACCTCAAATCTCCCCCCCCTTCCGAAAAAAAAGTAGCACTCGAATCATACAAATCATCGATACACATCACAAAAGCCTGAACCAGAGTACATTGCCCTCGACAAGATAGAATTGAGATAGAAGATATAAAATTTTCTAAAACAATACTGGACATCATCAATCATATCAGTGATGATCAATAATTGGGAGATGCCATAAGTTCCCAATTAGAACTTGAGTATATTGAAATCTGTTCCACCTAAAACGAAAGGCATTGGGCATTGCCGCTCGGCCCTGCTGTACATTTATTGGTTTGTAAATCGTCTGGTACTTAGTGTGGAGTATACGTAAACATCTACTCCTTTCCAAATAAGACTTCAATAAGACAGATTGTCGGACAACCATAAATGGACATATGCTGACCCAAATCGAATAGCAAATTGACCTATGTCTGGGAACAATACCTCTTCCACTACATTTCCGATGGGTCTGCTGGACGGTATGTGGTGCAAAATACAGACAACTTCCTCCATATGCCCTTCAAGGCACCTTTGGCCCTGTGATTGCGGCGTTGATGCATACATACAATGCCGCACCGCTTTCTGACGAGCTGACACGCGCACAGAATAAAGTCAAGGACGTAATGGTACAGAACTTTGAGTTGTAGTAAACAGTAAAGCACTAGTGAAGTATATATACAAAAGTTATGAGCAAGAAAAGCGAACGAAGAGCCTGATCTGATAAATGTACTCATAACCCGAAAGACAAAACCACTGGTATAAACGGTGCTCAAATCCGCCAAAAAAAAAAGGTATGTACGCAGCCATGCCTTTTTTTTCAAAATGTAACCCGAGCCAGTCCCTCACCGACTTTGAAAGGAAAGAAATTTAAAGAAGAAACTGTTACAGATAAAAATACAGACGATCAACGCCCCCTTGGAAGGGTGGACCGGTTTGGCATGAACGAAATCCAGGAACGGGCGTGAATAGATGAAGGGGAGGGCCCCTTCTTCGCGTGTTCGCTCGAAGGAAGGAAGGGTGTCGCGAGCGAGGGTCAATGCTGTTCGTTGTCGACTTTCCCTCTTCGCATGATACGGTTGAGTTGTCGTCTGGGATAATTTGGCGAAGGCGTAGGCATTGTAGACATAGAAGTAGGATCAGAGGCCCCAGGCTTCTTCGTGCCAACGTTGGAATCCGATGGGGGTGATAGAGAAGTCGATGACGGGTTGTCTGCGTTGGTGTTGACACCAGGCGTCGACGCTGGCGGTTTCGACGTGGAGCGAGGGGAACGGTTCGACCCACTCCTAAAGACTTCAGGGATTGGAGGACCAGGGAAATTGTATGCCCCATTACCATCATATATATTATTATTGAAACCATCGTCGTCTTCATGATAAGCACCTGGGATTTTAACCAAATCACCATCACTGGGACTGTCTTTCCCGTTTCCCGTGACTTTAAGCTGAACGCAAGCAGGATAAAATTCTCGAGGTTGCTGATGAAGAGCGATGATTTCGTGGCGGAGGAGGTAATTCCCTGCAAGAAGATTTTTGGGAATTGTAACTGTTACGTAGGTGGAGGGGCCGCCGTTCATAAGGTCACTCTGGTACCATACATCGGTATTGCCCTTCTTTCCTAGTTGACCTATCTTGAAAAACCGAGCTGATGACTGGTCGAATTCGTTGCACGGACTGGAACCGCAACTCGCCATATACGCGATTATTGGTCCAGTGTCATGTCGCCAGTAACTGCCATCACCCTAACACTGTCGATCAGCAATGATCGATCATGAACAAAGATGACCTACAGCGGTCCAGAAAAGTCGGATTTTGTCGCCAGCCTGAACGGAGAGGACGCCGGGAGCTAGTTTCGCATCGGGACCACAAGTAAGCGCATCGCTATTTTTGTCGGTATTGGGGTTTTGAGAAGAGACCTTCCGAATGGGGTTGTCCGAATCTGTAAGGGTGAAAATCTTGTCCTTATACATTCCTTTCATGAGGTTGCCATGGGCGGACACGGAGGAAGCAGCGAATAGAAGGACGATGAGAGCGGAGATCATGGATGCAAGCGAAGGGAAGTGTCGTCCAGCGAAAACCAAAAAAAGGGTAGAAAAGGAGAGATACGAAGAAGGGGTAGCAACAACCTGGAGGCACTTGGGGGGAGAAATTGCCTCACTGACAGCAGAGCTTTTATGTGCATCCTCAGGCCAACGAATTTCTGTTTTGCCTATTTTTATCGAATTGATTAGAGTCATAACGATCAAACCGCTATCACCAACACCATCCTTGCCGCTCGAAAGGTCCATATAGACCAGAACACGTTCCTGTAAGACGAAAACTGGATGATTAAATCTTGTATTCCTGCAAGAAATATCACGAATGGATGCCCATTAACCCTCGAGCAAGAATACGACATGCAACGTTAGTTCCCACCTCATCATTCAAATGCACGCAAACCAGATGTCATATCCAGAGAAGTGACAATTCGACAACGACAAACTCACGTTCATCATCGTCTCTCGCGACCACCAACAATAACCATTCCCGATCTCGGAATGCTCCCTCAGATGACCTCGATGCCGAGGTCGAGATCATGATTGGTGGTAAGCATAGTTACCTTTGATCGAAGTAACACTGTCTCCATCTAGATCTAGATCCGTCGCAAGGGTCTCGCCATTGAAGCCCTCCAACCCATGCGCTCGGCTATGCAACCGGTCAACCAGAGGCCTTCTTCCTCACCAGTTCCAGATTCCCTCAACATCCCGCTTCGGCTCTAATAACACACCAAGCAAATAACCAAACGCTTGGACATATTTGACCAAGTCGAAATAAGATACTGCAGACCTCTAGATACATATCTGTAGATTGGGGTAGTATAATGCAAGGTTTTCGAGAATGGTACGATATAACGATAGCAATTAATCAAAGCAATTCGTCGGTTTCTTTAAAAAGAAATATCATACAGTAAAAAAAAATTAGTTGTTTCCAAGAATATTAAGTTTTTCTCTTCTCGTTGTTACCCAGCGAGTTGGATGCCGCATGCATGCAGACCCAATCCAATAGCTCGCATGACATCTTGATCAGAAAGGCTCTTCAGTGACCCGTCTTGAAACTCGAAAAATCAGAAAGAAAAAGATACCGAAAAACACTTCCGACAACATACCTTGCGAGTCTTCCCGATATTCATTCTCAGATTTTTCAACAATCCCAAACGAGTCCTCCTCCGACACCACACCAGGCCCCCGGTCTTCCTCATCCCAATCCTCTTCTAAAGACGAAAGGGGTGACAAATCCGCCAGCTCCCTCGCCATCTTCTCACTCTTATAAAACAAAAATGCTTTATTGCCCACATACTTCCTCGGCCGTCGAGACTCGTGAACCCTCTTCGGGGGTGGAACAGGATCAAGCACTCTCATCTTCAACGCATTATCAAACCGCCACGAAGGATGAACTTTCCCCACATACACCCGCTTTTGTTTCGTCCTCAGTTGCTGCATATTCGTCGTCGTGTCAGAAACCGGCTTCGCAGGAATAATCCTCCCAACATCATCTTTCGCAAACGTGTAACTTTTACCGATCCTTGAACCATCAGCCCCGTAAACCACTCCCCAATACACACCATTCGTCGGTACCGCTGGAGAACGTCGTTCCCTCAAACCCTCTTTCGCAAACGAGTATCCCGTACCGATCTTCGACCCATCGGCACCATAAACCACTCCCCAGTACTCACCTCCAGTAGGAGTATGAGGAAGAGAATACAAGGGACTCGGCGGTCGAGGGGGGGTTGCATCAGGAACCGGGGATAATGACGCTGAACACGAAACGACCGGTGGCGAAAATTTGGATTTGGCTTTTTTCGGTGCTTTGAGTTGTGCTTGGCTGACAACTCCACCCGCCAAAGCGTTCTTGGTCGAAATGTACTGAACGCCTCGCTTTTTGCAACAATTTGTGCAGTTGCAATAATCATGACACGCAGGACATTTGACTTCTTTCATCCGCAGTGCTCGTGGCTCGTCGGGATACCTACAGCACATATCAGTATATAACTAATTAATTAATTAATTTAAAAAATTCTTACCGCAGAGTCAAACAACGAACACAAAATTCCTTTTTACACTCCGGACACCCGAGTTTCAATGCCATCGTCTTATTCCTACACTGATGACAATAGGCAGCCTCATCTTGCATAGGCCACAGTTGGCCTCCAATCATCACCTTTGGCCCGCTCCCATTCAACTCAGCAGGCAAAACCGCAGCGGCCTTCCGAGCAACTGTAGGTCGCGTTTTCGTCTGCTGCTGCCGCTGCCGACCATCTTTCGAAAGAGTCGGACGCACACCGCTGCGATGCTTGATCGACGGCCGCCGCCTTGATTCATCCTCCGTTTCCTCTGAACTAGAGGAAGAAGACAAGCTAAGGACAGAAAGAGGAACCATATCTGGCATCAACCGCTGGACATGGCGACGCTTGCTGACACTCGGTGAATGGCCATTGACGAATGAGGTCGGAGGACGGATGAAAATAGTCTCAGAGTCTGCATCCCTTGTAAGAAACGGGTGAAGGGATTCCGATTTCGGGGACGTAGACAAGACCATAGGTGAGGGTGACATGCTAATCGGACTACTTTGCGGTTCCTTCTCTGCGTCAACGAATTCACTTCCTACTTCAGGAAAGTACGGCTCTGGATGCTCCAGTATACCAAGCGGTTCGCCACCTAATAACGAGGGATTGATCGTACCATTATCGTACGGAAAATCGATGTCCATTTCAGCCGGCCAGGCATGGAGCAAAGGAGTTTCCGATGGTGGTGGGTTCTGAAGCACATTACCCGGAAATCCACCAAAACCGTCCGAATGATACAATAGCGATGCCGGAGGTGGTTCGATGCTTGAATACGAAGGACTATGATGTTGACGATGATCAACAAAGTTGAAGTTCAAAACCGGATATGGATCTGGATAAGCATAGGGATCGCCAGCACCAAGATTTGCTGAGGAAATATCAGAATTTAATGGCACGGGTCGAACAGGCGATAATGGCCAATAATTAATATATGAATCGAAACTGTTGTCGGCAGCAGAAGGAATGTTTTCCATCTGTGACGACGGGAACGATGATTGGACATCTGGACGAAGTTGCATCGTTTGCAAAGGAGAACTTTCAACGGCTTTACGCTTGCCAAGAGCCTTTGCAGATGGGACCAAAGGTGTCCGGGGATCATAGCCGTCCTCATCCATCGCCACGTCCCGAACGCGTCCGTTCTTCAACAAAGACACTGGCGAGCGTGAAATGGCTGAGATAGGCTGAGCCCGCTTCACAGGTGTCAAAACAGAAGAAGGTCGCAAGCTCTTTTTCTTTCGGAGTTTTGCAGCCAAATCTATCTTCGGTGGACATTGCAATGGTTCAACCACCTGCGTTGGAGGAGGAGGGCGCGTTCCAGGGCTAAGAACAGGTTCGGGAGCAGGGGACGAATCCAACAGTTCGATTACATCGTACCCCGAATCGTCGTCATCATAGCTGAATTCGCCAATCTCAAACCCGGTCACAACAGGAAAACCGAGAGAGAATTCATCGTTCAAAACACTCGACCCCTCCAAAATGTTTTCCAAAAGGGCTCGTCGTCTTCGAAACGGACGCAATAAATCCAACGCGACGAAATCCTCGTGCGAGTCCGTGTGTCCTTTCTTGCAGCGCAGAAAACGGGTATTATGAAGCAGAGTTTTATACGAGATGGAATGAACGACGCCAACACAAATTCGCGATTCGCTGGTTAAGGGTTGCAGACCAGGAAACGTTTCTTCATCGACTTCGTTGGCGGTCTGAGTAGGTGGAGAAAGCAAATTTAGGGGTTTATGTTCCTCGTCATCGTCTAAAGTCAGATCGATGACTGTGGTCTCAGCAGGATACAGTCTCTCCTCGACAAGATGTTTGACCTTCATATTGACAAACACGACGCTTTTCTCGTTTTCGGAAGAAAGCTGCGAGGATGATGGGATGGGATGGGTGATTCTCTCTCGACGTTTTCTTTTGCGTTTCCCCTTCTTTTTTCTGCCATCGCCATCGCTTGACCAATCCAGACCTTCGTTGTTAATCCACACAGCATTCATGACGTCCTTGAGACGATCTTGAGCAGTTCTATGAGGACGTATCCTTGCTGGCTTTATGAGGCTGGATAGGTTGACGTATTCTGACTTTGGTCTCGACAGCGGGGGGACCAAGACGTGAGACGCCACAATCCTCATCTTCCGAGGTGGAGGAGAAGCAGCTATTCGTGTCCGCGATTTCTTTCCGTAGTAAGATGGAAGGGGGGATTCGGAGGGGGAAGGGGGAGGGGAAGGGGCAGCTTCAGAAGGTGGGGGGGTGAAGAGGGAGTCGAGATAAGTGTCGATGGGAGCCTGAATAGTTTTCAAGGAAAAATTATAAATCATGGTGATTGTAATAAATGAAGAGGCCTACTTCGTCGAATGGTTTGTTCTTTGGGGGAAAGGAGGTCTATATGAGACAATAATTTTAATGAAGATCCGATCAAGAGAGAGGACATACTTGAATACGATCGACAATAACAACATCCTCGTCTTCCTCCTCGCCATGCGCATCGGCCGTGTAGGATGAAATCGTATGGACAGTCAAAGCTGGAGATGGGACAAACATCTCGGGATTCGGAGGGAAAGCAGACGACGGCGAATGACGCGTTCCGTTCCTAGATATTGAGGGAAACCGATCGTTGCCTCTAGTGCCTGAAGACGAGGGATGAAGCGCGTCCGTCACGATATCCGAAATAAGATCCTGTGGTGCGGGAGAGATCAGGAAAGACCAAATTTATAAATACGACCGGAATCACAGTGTCTGAGGTGTCTGAGAGCTCGAAATGTTTTTTCTCCAATGTATGAGGTATATTGTTATGGGGTCGTTCATTTGACGCGTCCTGAGATATGCTCATCAAAGACACACAACGAGAAGTATATATCAATAGCGCTTACAGCCGAATACTTGGAGCGACCATAATTTAGACCCTCTTCCACGACGGACGCCTTGGAGTTGGATGAAAAGCGTGCTGGTTTCTGAAAATCACTAGTTATGGATACTGGCAAACTAGACGTTTCCAGTGGCGGAGAAAGCGTGGGCTCTCCTCTGACTGCTTGCGGACGTCTGTGGGACTCGAATTTTGACAACTGGCCATCCCAATTATCCAGTGTATAGCCCCTCGTCATATCTCAAGGTAAAAAGAGCCAGAAGATATCAAAAAGGAGCACCAGAGGTCATGAATCCATGGGGAAAAGACAGACTCGAATCATATGTTTGGAACACATGTTAATATTATGTAATCCGTTGGTCGGGTCCCTGTACACTAAACAATGCGTATTTTGCAAACTGTTACTTAGTATTTATCTCTTCTCTTCTTTTCTGACGATATTTGGAAGATGAATTAATGGATCATAACCAAAAGAACACAATTAATGCAGGTACAGCGTTCTCTGCTCCAGCTATTTAACCAGTCACGAGTATAGTGCTTTGCACTCACGTGGCAGTGAATAATAGTGAGACCTTGAAGTTGACATCCGTCGTCCACGTTCTCCACGATGCGTAGGAGGTCCAAGGCATTAATCGAGCAGACATTACAACAGTTGGACTCCGACATTGCCATCCTTTTTACAAGAGAAGCTAGCCTTCAACGAGCTATTGACGATTTATCCAAACTGAAAGCCGATATCATGAACGAACGTGTCGAGAAGGAAGCAAAACGAAAGGACTTGGAAGCAGAGAAGGAACCCATAAATTGGCTACCACCCGAACTTCTCAGCCAGATATTTGCCGCAACCATTGACCTGGATTTCGAAGGCATGAACTGTCATCCACCAATCATCTTGTCGCATGTCTGCTCAAAATGGCGGGACCTCGTACTGTCCAATTCATATCTTTGGTCGCGCATTACCCTACGAGGTTTCAAGAATTCCGAAATAATCGATATGTTTCTTTTGCGGTCCAAGGACGCATGGCTCGACATCGCTTATGCCAGTCTGTCCGATTCGATGGCCACAGAAGAACACTCCCAGGCTCGCGATTTTCTGCACAGGATTAGGCGTCACCTCCATCGCTGTAAAGCACTCTCTTTCCAATGCAAAACCGCAGCAGCAGTTGCCATACTCCAACCTCTCGTTCAGCGGTTTGACACTATCTTCCCAAACCTTCAACGTTTTAACCTGTCAATATCAACACCAAACCCTTCCTTCCTCGAGGTTCCGTCCCTTCTCCTCCCGCACGAAGATGCAACAGATGAATCGACGTCGCCATCAACTCCCAGCTGTTTGCGGCACCTCATTCTCCACCAAGTTCCTCCTAAGCTCCCAACGGAGTTCATTGGCAACCTGCGCAAAGTTGAACTGTCATACTCAGCAGGGAAACACGCATCTCAATATCGTTATTATCTTAAATTGTCATCACTTTGCCGCTTTTTATCCCTGACGCCTCGATTGGAAGAATTAACCCTAACTAACACGGTACCCTACGTGGACGCCCTTCCTGCTCCGACACAGACAGTCCCCGTCAACCCTTCAAGCTCTGGTACATTGGTTTATTTGCCCCCCACTCGGCTGGAACACCTCAGAACTATAGAGTGGACTTATCCCTCTAGCCTCGACGTTCCTCGCCTTCTCTGCTTACTCGATGCTCCTGTCCTCGATAAACTCGACCTTTGGGTAGAAAAACCTCCGCTCAAACGGTCACATCCAAACTATCGTTCCCCGGCTCTACAGGAATATATACACGTCACCCCCTGTTTCCCAATGCTGCGTGACCTCAGTCTCCAATGTAATGGAGATGAGGCAATGGTATCCGTTCTCCGCAGGTTTTCTCTTCCTGCCGTTGAAAGGGTAGCAATCACCAACGTCGACACTGCTGCAAGAAAGCACGCCGAAGGGAAGGAACCACAATTAATACTCTTTCCCCGGCTAGAGAGCATCTTCCACGATCCCCGCCTACCGCACCTGACTCATTTGACCCTCTCACATTTCAAAATTTCACCCGAAGCCGGCCGTGGAGAATCGGTCCTTGGATATATGCCCCTTCTTACTTCACTCTCGCTGGACTCCTGTCTCGGAGTGGGAAGACTCTTGGAAGGTCTCCAAGAAAAGCTCCTCATCGGAACCACGAGCCCGAAAGGAAACGAGCGGCCCTCGAAACGTGGTGTCAAGCTCTGCCCCAGACTCGAAGCACTCTCGATCTGGGGCTGTCGAGATGTAGATTTTGGCTGCTTGCGGGAAGTTGTTCTTGCAAGAAATGAAACAACAAAGGATAGGCCTACCCAGGCAGATGGCTCAGATACTGGACCAAATTCCGCCCCACATGGAACAAACACGAGCAATGTCATGAGATACGACATTCGACAAGGTTCTCGGGAAGGGTATCAGGATGGGAACCCTGATTCTCATAAAGTTTTGACGGAGAGGAAAATCAAACCACTAAAATCAAATCACCCCATTCTATGCGCGACCGCAATGTCCTCTTCCTCGCAACTAGATCCAAAGGCCAAAATCGTATCCACCCTTGTCGCTATGCGAGAGGTTTTGGAGCCAGCGAACATTATCTACATCCGTGTAGCACAGTGCAAACTGGTGACCAAAGAGCAGGCATTTTCTCTCCGAGATCTGGGTGTGATCGACGTTATTTGGGCCAGTTCAAACTGAGCCCCAGCTCTTTATCTCCCTTCGTCATGACAGTGCACCCTGCCGTTACAATTTAAAGTACCAGTATATCAATAGAATCGCGTTCTCGTTCCCGCCCTACGTTTTGAGGTGGAAGTGTGCTCACTGCCGTGCGTGGGTGGCGTACAACATAATGGATCGAACCTACCAAATGTGGTAACATAAATAAACTACATGCATGCATGCACACTCTCCACAGTTCAGAGGGTTTCCCATACAGTGCCAGTTTCCTCATGCAAATTCTGTCAAACCTGTCAGGACACACTATGTTTCGAAATATGATTTGAACCATGCACCTGTTCCAGAATCTCTGTGTCTACCAGCGCGTTTAAGACTGCCTGAAGGGGGTGAGGATAATTGATAAATTGGACACTAGTAGCACCAAACCTCGCCGGTCCACCTTTCTAGCTCATTTACATCCTGTGGCGTTATAAAGTCCTGAGATGTGCGGGAGGCAAAAACCATGTGAGCCGCAGCCACTTTAATCAGTGAGGACCCAGGGGAGGAAGAGGTAATTTGTTGCGTAGAAGTTCTCGGACCCCCAAAAATGGGGTCTACTGGGGTTGAGGCAAGCGGAGGCGGGTTGGAGACAGTGGAAGTAGCCCGGGCACTCCAACAAGCTGCCAGATGATAAAGGTGGAATGACTCCATCTATGCAATAAAACAGCCTTTGAGGGATGATTATTCTCTTTATTGGAAGGTGTAGTGTATACCTCGATTGTTGAAAGGTTCTGCACCGATTTCTGCAGTTTCTCAATGAGGTCCGTATTGTGGTCATAAAAAGAAGTTTGCCGTCCTTGAGAAGAATAGAAACTAAAAAAACGGTGTTAAGGATTCCGAGAGGGCCGCTCTGGATGCACGAACCTGTCAGCAGAGGCGCTGGTTGTTCCACCTAGAATACGGCCATTTGCGGTTTGCGGTTTCATGATGAGTAAGCTCTTCAATAGCTAGGGAAAAAGATTAGATGTTTTAACATGGATAGAAAGACTGTTTTACCCGTTCTGCGAGATCGGCATCCGCGGAAACCTGGTACATTCATGGGTTTTCGTGAGTTCTCCTCACGGTGGGCTTGAATCTTACCGGCTTGCTTATTCGATATGCGGGCTCGCTGTTGTTGTCCGGATGTACGAAGTCAAAGTCAACGTTTCGGCTAATTTGGACGCAGTGCTCGGGGACTATCACAGATGAGATTGGAATATCTGCGAGTGCGCCACAAGACCCCAGCCTTTATTTATGTTAAAATAAATTCAGCATAACAGAAAAATTATTGGAACATACCTGATGATGACCAAATCCCCATTGACGGATTCTCTCGTTTCTCGAATAAAGAAATCCATGTTTGGACTGCCCATACCAATGCTGACAATGGAAACAGGTACACCCTTGTATCGACCCGTGATGGTCAGAAATCCTCTCTCAGAAGCAATCTTAAAGGGTTCCGGTCTCTCGTCCAGTAAAAGAGCAAGTGCTTTCGCTCGAGATGGAGCACCAACTGTCACCTGATTATGAGAAATATCAGTAGAGAAAAACGTAAAGGGATTGATGAAGCCAGACGCACGATCCGATTCGCAACTTCTCCAGGACGAACTCCAAGATGATACACCCGCGACTCAGCGCTGCGGGGAAAATCTAAGAAAAGGGAGGTTGAGGGACTTCTTCACCCCGATAATCAATGACATACTCGCGTTAATCATGGTGTCCTTCATATTCTTCTGTATATCCAGTAATAACCTCGAGGAAGGCGAAAGACGAACTTGAAATTGTCCGACGGGAAAGTTCGGGTGCTAGTACTAACTCGGCTAATCAGAACCCGGATCTTCGCTAGGGTATTTTGTACATCGCCCGTAGGGTTGGTTGTCAAGGGATTAAAGATCAAAGCAGATCTACTGAATACGACGGATGTTCAGCGTTCAACTTTTATGTTTGAACTTTGCGTAGTCATTTTCACACTATCGGTTTCCAAGTTTGATGACCGGAATGCCATAATTTCCCACATCATGGAGTGTATATCTTCACTCCTTGAATTTTTATGGCCATGTCACTGAGGCTTGGGGTTCTTCAAATTCTCCCATCGCCGTATGTCGATTGTGATATCCTTGAAGATATAATTGCTTGCTGTGAAGAACACGAGGGTTCTACATCTACAAAAGGGCACAAAGGCTACTCCTCCGAACATGCGACAGTGTTTTCTACCCCTCTTGAATACGTCGCCTCTGCTTTCTCGAAAAGGAGGCGCGAACCAAGCGCGAACAATAAATTTAAATCGATAATTTGAATCAGGCTTACGGGTTCTACGAAATCCATGGTGGTAGGTCTATTAGGTTAGACTCGGACGACAAGCACCCACAATTGTGTCTCCGACTGCCACACAACGGTCGAACTCTGTCACCAGTTGGTTGCCCTCCCCTCTGGCAGGACTAAGGTAATTTTGTTGACATCGGTCCATCTCTGGTTGTCATACGAATTATCAAACAGTGAACCGCCCTTGGCTCGATGACAAATCGATATCGTTTCAACATCCTAGTGACTGTAGCCAATCTCACGGTTGTATGGGCCAAGAAAGGTTTAGCCAATGCACTCGTGTTGAATTCGTACTGGTGCTATAAGGATATAATGTACGGGGTCATATAGATTTATAGCGCAAAGTTCCCTGAATATTGAATATACATCCGTGATCCAGTCATTGAATCCATGGCAGATTTACTGAATTGTTCGAACTTGAATTTCAGTCATATGCATACGCACAATACCCTCCGATTTGCAAATTTGATAACCGGCATGCCACGAGATGTTGAACTTTGAAGTGTGCCCAAAGTGTGCCTTGCAACTTCTTGTCAACAGTCACGAGCCAGGCTCCTTCTGATCTTTCGATGAGTTCCCTCTTCGATAATAACACCCCATAATGCTTCACCCAGGAATTGGTGCGCCACACGGGATTTTGGCCAACCCTATTATTCCGTGAAGTGGGGACCTCTACCCTAATTTATCCGGTGCTTTCCCCCATCAATCTCGAAATTTCTGTGCGAAGCTTGCGCTCCACGTCGCAAACGACTTACCTAGGGTGCTACCTCCTAAATCGCTTGCCTCGTGGACCCCTAACCGTATGAGCCAGCCCAATTCGTGGTTCAGCTGCCAAGTCCATTGACATGTTGGCGTGCCTGACTAGGAAAATCACGCAAATCTTGTTCACACCCAACCAATCAGATGCGAAATGGCAGCTATGTATCACATATAATTAATCTCTTGAGCGCTTGAGCAATTGCGGACACACATTTATCTTCCTCTTGCATCTCAGTGAGTCATGCTCGCAATAATGGTTGATTATACTGACTTGGTTGGGGTTTCTGGTAATATTGCGTGATTACTTCAGTGTGGTATGTCTCCCAGTCTGCAAATTTGTGTGGAAGGATCATGGACAGAAAAAAAACCATCATACTCTCTTAATTATAAGCATTTCGAAATCTAGGGTGAACCGGGATTGCGGACATCTAGGACTGAACGCCACAATCTCAGATATCGATTATACGAAAACAGAATTACGAGTCAAGTCCACCTGAGCAGCACCGGACATCGCGGACAAAGGAATCACAGTCCAAAGGTTTTTGCAATAATCCTTGCGACCTATTGGATTTTTACTGCTTTCACAGAGAATGAGAACTGAACACTCCTTTGTACCAAAATGGGACAGGATCCATATAAGGAACTCGCAGAAGAAATTGGAACCCCATCAGGATGTGAGAAAAACTGTTCATAAACACATTTTCGTGAGAAGATCTGGGTGGTAAAAGTAATTCTCCCAATGGTCAAAGTTTGGGTTGGTCCGTGTCAACAAAATCTTGAAAGCATGTTGGCAAGTTACAGTAGTGATCCGCTTTGTAGGATGGATTCGGCAGTTTAAAGGTTTGGCTCTACGACAGTGCACATTCCAGAAACAAACGGGACTGTTATCTCCACCATGGGGATTTGACTTGTGCAGCACATGTCTGGCAAGATTGTGAATCCGAAAGTCGCGGAGCCGGAGTGACAGATGTCCCTATGTAGCCCGGCAGAGGAGTCGAAGGCGATTTTCCACATAATAAAAGACCGGTGATTCTGATGCTATCTTCCTTGTTCCCATTGAATTCCGGTGTTGAAACAGATCTACTCTGAACAAGCGCCCAGTGGCAGGCTGGTATGTTTGTTTTTGTTTCTACGAACAGGCAAACGCCGATGATTTGATCGCAAAAAAAAACATCACGCGGACCCCTGGTTCATTTTGGGGTTTTATGCGCTCGCGGATTGGTTGCTCGATATGTTCAGACTAGCCGCATGCGTATGACAAAGTTCCGAACATTTGGGCAAGTGGTCCAGATGTCAAATGGTCTCAAAACAAGGGGAGATCGACCGATCTCATGAGCCAGATTTGCTTGTCGATCAAACTGGGTCACAGTTGTTTAAGTACTTCTTGGGATAAGACGTCAACCAGCGCTGAACTTGGGAACAACAAAGGATCCTAAGCAATCATACGCTTGCATAAACTCGTCAACATCCGCTCCTCGTTCCGCCCGTTCATCTTCTAGCCTCCTACTACCGATCCATCTGAGACAAACCGCGATCATCGCGCACGCGCTGGGTTTGTCCTTTCTGTCCTCCCCAACTGTGCCTTGATTCTTTCACCTTGTCTCTCAACGATGAGTGGGTATAGTAGTCATTACGGCCTCTCTCCTCAGTCAACTTCGAGTCCAAAATCCCCTAACGGCCTTCGCCATACAACTGTCAAAACGGAACGACGCTCCTCTCAGTCCTCCTCGGACGACGGGAATTTCGGGCATCGGGATGACCAAAAAATTGGTGAACAAGACGGTATGGTCTCCTAATCCCATTTTCATTCCCCATTGACTTATTTCGTGCATGATAGAGGAAGGCAACTCTTTGACTTCCCAGACTCTCAATGCAGATGGCACACCGAAGCGTCCAATGAACGCTTTCATGATTTTCGCGCGGCGCCGACGACCCCAGGTTTCGGCTCAAAACCAGTCGATGAGAACGGGTGAGATTAGCAAAATATTGAGCAGGGAGTGGGTTTCAATGCCTGCGGTAAATACTCCTGACTTTTTCTGGGTCCTTGCCACCTTCTTACCGAGTTCCAGTCGGAAAAACAATTTTACCTCGAGCAAGCAAAACAACTCAAAGAAACCTTTAACACAAAATACCCGGACTACGTCTATCGTCGACGTCCCAACAACTCCAGAAAACGCCGACGCTCCGACAGTGCCGCACTACGGTCTGTCGACCATGCACTTCTAAGTGATCATCCCGACGACTTGAACGGGAATTTTGACGTCGATACATCTCCGACGGACGACGACCAGCTGGATACCACTCTGTACCATCGTCCTTCTCACGACGGACCGCATGGTGTCGTAGAGCAGAAATATAGCCCCAATCACTCCCGTTCCTCTTACTCTTCCTCAGAACATTTCCGATCGAGTAGTCAAGATGGCCACAGACTCCCGTATTCAGGGGCGAATAGTGATCGTGTGGGTCCAGGGATGACCGGTAATCCAGGTATTGGGCTCAACTCACTCTCATACTCTTTCGGTCAAAACTCTGGTCATTCTCAATCACCCCATCTTTATGGCCCCGACTCGGTGGGCTCCCAACAAGGGTGGCAGCAGCATAGGGGATCCTGGGCCGGTGGCCAGGACCGTGTACATCCCGGTCATCCGCAGAAACACCAGTACTCATCATGGTCGCCTCCTAACGACTCTACCACGAGTACAACGTCAGGAAATTCAAATTTCTTTCCGACGCTGAACACTCCCTTTTATCCGAATCAATCCAGCTCGCCTCCCTTCGTCGCTTCGAGTAACCCCCAACAGTCGACCTCCAACTCGCAATACGAAAGCGTCAGTACAGGCTTGCAATCCAGGGAAAGTGGTCCTAGGAGCTACAGTGGTTCCACTTCGTCATCTTCCGGGAATTCGTATTCGGTTCGGGATCCCTTCTTCCAACGAACACTTCCTCCTATGCAGCTGTCAGGGTATTCTCCCTCCCAGCCGCTCACCTCTTCAGGAAATTCAGGACCATCCCCACTCTGGCGTGATTAAGATTTTATGTTCCCGATTTATTTTATACCGTCGTTCTCCCTGCTCGATTCGCAATCTACTTCGTTTTCTAATTTCTTGATTCTGTTTATCTGTTAAATGCATCGATGATTGTCGCTCTTACTATGGCGCAAAAGCCATGGCAAACCTGTATTATATTATATTGAATGCAGCAAAATTGAATGGACCGATCAACACATCCATTTATACTCGACTGAATTGAGACCCTTCCTTCGATCAACCTTCTACCGGGACTTGGATCTCTGAATACACTCTATTCCTGTATTCAATAGCACAAACGAAAGATGAGATGCCAAGAAGTGTGCAAAAATATCGGCAATTGATTCTAAAGATGCATGGCACCTACGTGGCAGAATTGAATTAGAAAGTGCGCGGTCGGCTACAGAGTGATATATATATAAGCATGTCACTTCACTGATGCAGATCCATCATGATAATTCCTGTATGATCACTACTATCTTTATCTCAGACTACATTACCAACTGGCGCAACAAATCCTGCGACGACTTATCTCCAAACGCGGGAAATTTACCATCGCCGGGTCAAGTATGTTGCATTATGTATTTCAATAGGATTGTTACAACTATTACAATAGAGAAATTCACCTATGAGGCCTGCCTCGGCGGGTGACTGGGTAGGATCAGGAGACGACTTGTCAAAGGGGACTGCGGCCAGAACGTGGACGGAATTCCGAACAATCGGAACAGCAACTTGAACAACCGCGTACAATGTGGACCCAGTTCTGCACGTGGTAGTTGTTGTCACAGTTCACCATGGCCGTCGTAGCCCCTATCGTGAATTCGACTACGGTGTTTAAGTCGGGTATTTTCAACGGAAAGGTTTTGTTTTGTACAGGTTAGCAATGGCAGGCTCATCTGGTCATAAAATTAATCTAACCAAGTGCTTTGTCAGGAGGAGGAAGCGGTATATGTCGGGGTATGACGGAGGCAATGGCAAGTAGTTATATCTCTGACCAAAATGGCTCTATATAAAAATTCTTCTCTAGATGCGTCATGGTGTAAAAGCCTCGATTGTTGGTCGCAAGTGCGTGGTAGTATCTTTGAGTTGCTATTTATTTACCCCGATGAATTTTTCAGACTCGACCGTTTAAAGCAAACTGCAAAAGAATTGACAGAGTCTACGGGTCAGGAATGCCTGCCAGTCCGAGCGGATGTCAGGCAACCAGCCTTACTGAAAGAAGCAGTTGAAGAAACCCTTACTAAATTCGGTCGTATCGATTTCGTGATATGTGGTCAGTATCTTCCATCACTCAAATTCAAAATCGGCTCATGGCAGATTTTACCCAGGTGCTGCTGGCAATTTCCTTGCCCCGATTGCCGCCCTGTCCGAGAATGCCTTCAAGACTGTCATAGAAATTGATATGGTGCGCAATCCTTTTCTTGGAGTCCAAGTTGCCCAATTCCAACCCATTCACCGCAAGATTGGGACATTCAACACTATCAAGGCGACTCTTCCTTACGTTCGCAAGTCTCAGGGTGCTTATATTCATGTAAGTGCGACCCTGCACTACTCGGGTAGGTTACTACATATGTGTATTCATTATGACTTCTTACTGATGACATCGATATCTCCAGGAGTACCACATCAGTCCCATGCTTCTGCTGCTAAGGCTGGGGTGGACGCCCTCTCGGCTGTCCTCGCAGTTGAAGAAGGACCTAATGGAGTCCGGTCCAACGTGGTCGCGCCTGGAGCCATTGCAAACACAGAGGGCTTTGTTCGATTAGCTCTTGGTGACAAAAAACGGACATCGTATCCACTTGGCCGAGAGGGTGTTATAGGGGATATCGCGAATGCCACGGTGTTCTTATTTAGCGATGCAGCTTCCTATATCACTGGCCAAGTTCTTCCTGTGGATGGAGGCTCATGGTTCATGTCAACTTTGCCTGTCGCATATCCGGAAGCCGTCCTCGACACTGGAAAGGAGACAAAGTCGAGGCTATAGTCAAGTTATATCCTGTATTTTATTTGATACCGTCCTGGAAGTATTCGAAGTCTTCGACATTCCATTACTTCCGTCGATAACGCAACAAATGACTGGTTATACTACATTCTAAGAGGAGTTCCGTCCAAGCATACCAGGCCCCCAAGAGGTCCATATAACAAGGACGGCAGATAAAGATGTTTTTGGGTTATCGTTGCCGCTGACCCGAGATGCACGTCACAAGTGAAGTCATGGAGTGTCCGAAAGCGGTCCCAGAGAAAGACGAGCCCGAAAAGACAACTAGATAGAGGCGTAACTTCTGATTGCGCAACCATGACGTCTGCATATCTCGCTGTCATCGACGAGATTGTTTGGCCATTCGTATGGCAACAACACGAGTCGGTGGTAACCGACTTGTGCGAGAAAAATAACTCGGGGTCGAACTCTGATAGATAAATATCGTCATCGTAAGGGTCTCGAGTGTTTCCAAGATATCGGTTATGTAAAGGACCCTGTATCCTGCGGCAATCAGCGATGTCTTTCAAGGAAAATATATCACGATGATCATACATAAGTAAATCATTTCGTTTCGACCCGCGACGACACACCAATTTGTTGGTCAGAGAAAAATAAAAATAAAAGCAACTGATTCGCGTTGAAAATGTCGTAAGCCGTGCAGTGGGAAGTCCGATTGTTACGAAGCTGCCCATTGGAGATGTGGACCGCTAAACATATCCGCAGATGGTCCCGTAAGAAATTGGACCTTGATAAGTGGGAAATTAATTGAAACGGAAAAGAATCTTTACTCCGATACGCAAAAACACATGTGCAAGATCTCATTCTCTTGATCGATCGCGTTCATGTGCCGTTGAAAGTATTATTAATCGAAGAACATCACTGGATGCGTTCACTCACTTCGTACAATGCCTGTATAAAGTAGCCCAAAAGCTCATAACAGAAGGTCGGATTGGCAGCCCTGTAGAATTATAGGAGTCGCACACCGGCAAGACTATCAGGAAAGGCGTTCCACAGAACAATAGTTTCAGCTTTCCCAAATCATAGGGTCGTACCCCGTAGGAACAAACCACGAGTAAGTACCGGGAACGCATGACACTGGACTTGGTTCAAGAGCCAGCTTGGTTTACTTGTCAAAGGGATTACCCAATGACAAACATCGGGAGAGAAAATCATAATAATGTCATGGCAAGTCCCAACACAGTTTTTTGAATCTTATTTGTCAGGAAACGGCAATATCGACACAGGAGTTATGAAGGTCCTGGAGCATGCGAAAAGGACCTCAATCTATGGGGGAAAATCAGAAACTGAACTTCCTTCCGGGTATCAACTCACAAGTACGGCCCGTTTATTCCTTTTTCTAGCATTTCATGCTGGGACCATCATATCACCCCAATTTCTGAATACCACAATGCCTCCAACGAAAAGACCCAATGCCCATGTAATACTGATGTTCCCGGAGATCTTTTCTGGTGCAAAAACTTCCGTGCGAAGAAATCTGTTCAAGGTCATTCATGACGCTCCGCAAGGCAATTCGAAAAGACACGTTGACATACCTTGAAAAGCCAGTTTCGTTGGGGTCGTGTAGTCCAATATGAGGTGGCTGAGGATGAGAAAGATAAGAAGGCTGCATCATCGGGGCAGAACGACGTGTCATGGTTCAAGATTTTGGGTAGTTGTGGAAATTATGACGAGAGAACATATTGTGACGGAAACCAGCGCATTACATAATCAAGGGAATTGCCGAACGCTTCAGATGAACGAACAAATTTGAGAATGTGCTTTCCATAGAGTAACTGCCAGTGGCATTTCAGCCCCAGAGATTTGGCCATTTTGTACCACTGTTTCTCGAGATCCCCGATTTTTTCTGTGTACTTTTATGGTAAATTTCCCTGAGAGTGTATCGGGAACGATTCAATGGGCTTTGGGCAAAGAGGCTAAACCCCTTTAAGCGTGGTGGTATACCTATTACCCAACTCCTGCATCCCCAGAATCCCCAGAATTTGTTCAAGTCCTGAGGTCTGAGGGTTGAACCTTTCTTGTCGCAAGGCCACCCCACGAAAAAAAAAAAATTACTTCATCTGGGCGAATCGGAGTATATACATGTTGTTCGACTTACCACCTTGTCAGACTTCAAAGTGAGCACAAACGTAATTCATGGTAAATGAAATTTCCAGCACACAAAGAAGGAATTCCTAGTGGTGGGCTGGTACTTCAGAAAGAATTGCGAGGTCTATTTGTGAGAAAAAATACTACACCTGCTTGCTAGGGTTGCTCATCGTCGAGTCCCTCACCAACATGTTCCAAACTAACATTCGTCAAATCTCCTTTTTGGGTGAGACTTACCCTATATAGTTTGAAAGGCCCGGTCAAACCCGTTGGCCTGATCCCGGCCAAGCAGGGGTGGAATGGACCCGCGTATTTTATGTTCATCCGGAGACCGCGTATGCAGCACCTCTTCGTCATTGTGAGCAACTGAGGGGAGCCTGTGACGAAGTAAATTGGACTCCCAGACTTCTCGGCTTGCGGAGAACGGATACAAACACTTTTGTTAATTTCGTTCCGATCGACCAAAACGCCACCACCCAACCAAGGCACCCTAAAGTCCCGATCCTCTATCAGCCACACAAATAACCACCCCCATCGTGGACGGGTCACAGGATAACGACCTTCCCGAGACATTACCCTTGTCAAACGAGAAAACGTTGATCAGCGCCGGCACAGCCTTACCGAGCCCTAGAGATGCCCACCTGATCGTACCAAGTTAGGCAAGTTAGCAGCATGAGTAAGACTGCCATGTGGAGCGTATTCCTCAATAAGTCTTGTTTGTTTGTCAAGATAGCGTAGACAGGCGTCAGTTGGACAGGGCCTGCACATTGTGGATGGCAGTTGTTTGCCAAGATCAATTGGGAGGTTTCTCCATTGCAAACCGACAGATGAACCGGAGGTGTGGTGGCGCTCCAGTATCCGATGTATCCTGGAACTGTCCGATCAGATTCAGAGTCTGGAAAAAGGTCATCTCATCATGAAAGAACATGAAAATACGGCAGTCTCAAGTAGCTAGAGGCCTGAAGTCGACTTTTAGACTGACTTCAGAGTCGGAAGCACTTCATTTTATCCCGCCGTAGTCCACACGTTGGTACCCCTAACTTAAAACGCTTGATCACAAGCTGTCGCCCTTAAGGAGTATTGCACACCCTGTCGTCGATGGGCGCTTAGAACGTGATTGGATAAGACTCGAACAAACTACCGGAAATCAGACTTACTCTGATCTATTCATGAAACGAGAAGGTGGCGGGAAACCCTGAGTTTTGGGTTGGACATGCTGTTTCGTTTCAGATGTCGAGTAGGTTGTGCGGAAATCACCGAGGCTACAATGCACTCGACAATGTATTCGACTACATGGCAATGCAATCCTGGAGAAAGAGAACTTTTAAAAAAGTTGACTGGAAAAACCAACATCTGAACGGCTATAATTGAGGATTTTCCCACTCTCATGATATCATCAGAACCTGGTCAATCTTTGTTGCAAGGGCATTCTCTTCTTTTCTACTCTCATTATTTAACATGTTTTGGAGCCTTATAACCACTCTCATTTTATCACTCTGCATTCCTTCTTTTGCTGCTCCAAGCAGCACCACCTCATCCGAGTTGAATTCGACGACAACAACTTCGTCTTGCGTGGTCTTTGACTCCCAGTGGAACTTGCTCGCGTTCGGATTCAACAACAAGGATTACAACGCCGGAACTCGGGATACGTGGGGCTCTGCTAATGGTTAGCACTTTTGGTTCTGCAATTTTTGGAAGGTTCTTGTTGAAACTGACTACTTGTCATCCGCAGCCACGCCCACTGATATCACCAAGTCTGGACGACCGTATGCCTTGCTACACGTCTATGATGGAGAATGAATGCTAACTCACTTATTTGTCAGGCCGTTTGACTCTTCCAGCACGACTTGCTACCTCGCTCAGGTGAATATCTGCTGACCTGGCATCCTACCAACCTTTCATTTCCGCGGGAAGCGCCCTAATGGTACAGGTGGCGACGCCATTTACTACCTTGTTCTACTTGCCCGCTATTTTTATCCCCCCAACAACAGAATGTGTCATACTGATCAAAACTCCCTTTACAGTTTTTCAATGCCATCTACGTTTTGAACGCAGACAAAGCCAACCCTTCGAGCATCTACATCTACGACGCTACCAAAGGCACATGGTCAACCCAAAAGACTACACCAGGCCAATTCGACCCGTTAAACTTTGCCGCCATTCTCGACCATGACACCAACGTCTTCTATGCATATTCCAAGGCTGAGCTCTTTTCCCTTGATATGAGTTCCCTCAAAACCGCCCAGTCTTCTCCGATATCTTGGGTCGACGTGCAGCAGCCAGACCTCGCCGCTTATCCCACCAATCAAGCAGTACAGGTCCCTGGAGCAAACACGGCCGGATACCAACCTGTCATGGCACTCGCTAAGAACCACATCCACTTCCTTGGAATACCTGGATACAACAAGGGCACAGCAAAGATTTTTGTTATCCACTGTATGACCATCAGTTTTGCCATCTTTTTTTTTTCGTCTTGTTCTAATTCCCAAATATAGTCTCTTTCATGCAACCCACACCACAAACATACAACCCAGCGTCCTTCCCCACCGCTCATGGAACGGCCGTCTCCATCTTCCAACCCGACGGAAAGGGTGTTCAGACCGAGTTTGCTTTCATCCCAGACGATCTTTCAGGCACCTACGTAGTCAACGTCGTCTCCAACAGCACCAAAGCCCTCCCCGCCCCATCCAAAGTCGCCAGTTTGGCCGCCAGCACAAACTCGATCGTCGTGCTCGGCAGTGATGGTGTCGTCAGGTCATTGGCATATGACCCCAGTGTTACCACACCAAGCGGGACATGGCAGACAGTTTCCAAGCTCCCAAAGATCGATATTTCGACTGCTATCTTGCCAGTCAGCAACGGTGCAAATGCCAGTTCGTCCTCAAACTCGACTTCGTCACAATCAAGCGGTGCCCCGAAAGGCATTAATCCCAGATTTATCACCTGGGGCGTACTTTTCGGTTCCACTTTCGCCCTCATTGGCAGTGTCCTTTGAGGTTCATGGGAAGAAATTATTTCGCAATCATGCGTACAAAGCGTTTCGTCCGCATCCCTCTTTTGCATTTACCTTACCAACTTTTTATTTGGTCATATTCTTCGAGGAAGCTTTTTTTTTTAACACGGACCTTCCTTCTTGCATAAAGTCGTTTTCGGTTACCAGCTGTAGACAGCCGTTCTATTCGTCCTTCTAAATCGTACTAGCTGAAGTTTGCCTCCAGTAAATTATCTGCAATTTACAACATGCATTTTCTTGTGACCTGATCATTGTCTCTCGGAAATCCCGACAGTCAATGAAGACAGATACATGTCGCTATCCCTACAGCGGGGCCTGCGTTACCTGCGTCAATGCGACCATCTGGCAGCAATAAAACGTCCTCCCCACGTTTTCTCCAACCTCAAATCTTCTCCGGCAGCGGGAATTCACAAACGTCTTTGCACTCGAAGGAGTCCCCGTACAAGGGTGGGTTCCGGCGATAGAGAACTGGGTACGTAGAAACCACCAACATTGAAGATACAACTCGAAGAGAGGCAGCACTCATACTAATCGCGGCATCCGTTTCCTCCGAATGGGTGAAAAGAAATACGATTCTACGCACCCAGCTAGTAGAGTGCGCGGTTTAGAAATATTTCAGACGAATATGTTGAGCCAAATGAACATAGGAAGTGACAGCAGCACAAGGACACTCAGCTTGCGGTCTGAAGCCTGCTATTTATCAATCCCCAATAAGGAGCCGGAGAATACAACGCATCCCGACGACGAATCAACGATAGGTTCCGAAAGGGAATAAAATGTTTAGGTCCCTAGCCCATGTACAGAGTAGATCCTCGACTTCTAGTGCTGCACTCTGTTCCACCGATGGCAATTTTGTAGCAAGACGATTCCTCAACCCAAATGAGCTGAAGTGCTTTAAGGGCTTTTTATCGATAACGTCTTGGCTGTGATGAGGCAATGCGGGGAGAGAAGGAAGCGAAAGAAAAGGGTCAAGTCTGGGAAATTTTGTCTATTCCGCCATATGTAATATGCGAGAGTTTCCTGGAAGCAACTCTTCCGAGATCCCATCCGAGGATGCGACGCCGACAAACCGTCCATAACGAGAACGCTTCCAAGTGGAAATATGCTTTGGACGAAGAACCTAGCAAGGGTATCACCGAAAATTGAATTGACGAGCAACATCACGGATTTTATACTCCGCTCGAGAGACGATCAAATCATACCTTCTACTCCAACCTATTGGATGGGAAACAGCGGTACGACAAAGATTATTAGTCGATCTTACAACTTGACATATAAATGTTAAACATATGCTATCGTTGCTCGTCATTCAAGATGTCAACAACTGGCTCCAAGGTATTGTCAAAATTTTCTCTCATTTTCTTGGCTGAAACCGATCAGTTCCTCTACGTAGAAACTCGGACAAAAGCCACACGAAGGTCCATTGGACTTAATCCCAACGCAAAAAACTACGTCGAGTCAATTTGACCCCCAATCAACACCGAGTCCTCCTCTGGCGTCGAACCCTTGCTTATACCAATCAAAGATCTACAAGTTCCTGATCCATTTTCTTGAAAGAAATCGTTTACATCCAGGACGACTTACAGAGTCGTTTCCGACACCACAAAAACCTTCGCCCACAAACAAGTGGTGCACCTTCTCAGATTTATCACATACTTTCGGTTCCACTTTGGCAGTGTCCTTTGAAGGACACGACCATGTTTATTTTTGCACCGATCCACTACCACCCTCTTTCGGAGCACGACCGATAAACCAATAATCCCAATGTTTCCAGGTCCCCACACACCAGTCCTTTTATGTCCGAGCGTAGCCATTCAAGCGACTCTGGCTTCTCTCATCCCTTGCACACAAAATGATGGGAAGATCTTCTGCGAAAGATGCACATTTATCCCCTGGCATCCGGGATGTAGTCTCCACACCGCAAACTTCAAAGGAAGAGTTGCTCCTTGCGTGCGGGCACATGATTCTTATGAACGAAACACGTGCCAAGTCGCGTCGCGGTCTACAACCACCAATACGGTCAACAGTGAACACAAACACTTTGAACTTCGTCTCGCGGTCACACGGCCTGTTGTGCGTTATTGGTTTTCCAACCATCTTCTGGGCGTTGTTGTTTCCGAGACCCTGCTCTGCCATGTTATTTTTGGATTTATTCTGCATGGGCGTGGTTGATCGTATT
>Ga0307517_10002530_pt1 | contig 29143 bp, 22 predicted proteins | sample 23_EM_MG_FD_194515 | JGI IMG/M metagenome (GOLD analysis project Ga0307517, IMG submission 194515) | Populus trichocarpa ectomycorrhiza microbial communities from riparian zone in the Pacific Northwest, United States - 23_EM | ecosystem: Host-associated > Plants > Roots > Unclassified | place... | reverse complement strand
ATAGATTGCCAGTTATGTGAAGTCGGAGAGGTTTGCCAGTGACCAACTACTGATCCTGCGATAGAAAAACCAATCAGCATACCTACGCCATATGTGGCCAATGTAATAAACCCTTGTGCCGCGCTTTTAAAACGATCACCAGCCAGCCTGTCAGTATATATATAACCTGTCACAAAGAAGAAATCGTAGCAAACACCATGCAAGATAATACCACCAATTAGCATCCAATAATTACTACCTGCATCACCATAGGCAAAACACACATAACGTAAGGCCCAGGCCAACATACCTACGGCAAGCATTTTCTTAACTCCCAACCGCACAAAAAATATTGGCATCAATGCCATAAACGCCAATTCAGAAACCTGCCCTAAAGACTGAACCCCAGCCGCAGATTTCATTCCGACCTCATTTAGAAAAGGGTTTGTAAAATTATAGTAGAACGCTAATGGAATACATATAGCTATAGAAGCCAGGAAGAAGATCAAGTATGATTTATTTTTTAATAATCCTATTGAATCCAGCCCGATAAGGTCTCCGAAAGTTGTCTTTTGACCTTTTTTTGCAGGTGGCGTGTCAGGTAATGTAAAACTCAACAGTCCTAATATCAATGACGCAACTGCAGCAACCTGAAATGTTGCAACTAATGTCCCCTTTTGCTCCCAATGTAACCATCCAATGATCAACCCGGCAACGATCCACCCGAAAGTACCAAATATTCTTATAGGAGGAAACTCCTTACTTGTATCGGTCATCTGTTTAAAAGAAACCGAATTCACCAATGCCAGGGTGGGCATATAAATAATCATATAACTCAGCATTGCCGGATAAAAAGCTGTGAAATTCTCAGCTTTAGTTTCATAATACATCAGTGCAGCGCCAATCAAATGCAAAACACCTAATATTTTTTGGGCAGAAAAATATTTGTCGGCAATAAGGCCAATTATGAACGGAGCAATTATAGCCCCAAAGGACTGTGTCGCATAAGCTGTTGAGCTTTGAACATCAGTCGAGTGAAGTGTCTTTGTTAGATAAGTACCCATCGTCACAAACCATGCCCCCCAAATAAAAAATTCAAGGAACATCATGGTAGATAGTTTAACCCGGATACCTGCGGTCATGGTTTGTTTGTTTAGATGAATAACTTAGAAACCCTTATTTTTTTAGAGATAATATATATTCAACCATTGACTTGGCATCACCTGCAGAAATAGTAGGGTGCGGAGCCATTGGAACGGTTCCCCAGTGTCCACTACCGCCTTTAATAATCTTGTCGGCCAGGCTATCAGCATCTGCTGAACTGTATTTCTTAGCCACATCCACAAAAGCAGGACCTATCAATTTTTCCTGTTCTTTATGGCAGGTTCCGCAGTCAGATTTTGCAATCAGCTGCGCTCCAGCCGCTGAGGGTGTTCCTGCTGCCTTTTCTGTACCGTTATGACTTGCCGCTGTATCTGCATTAGAATTTGTTGCTTCAGCAGTTTTATTGGCTGCATTTGTGCTATCGGCTGATCCGCTGGAAGATTTACCGCCGCCGCAAGCAGCGATTACAAGGCTTAAGCCCAGAACGATGAATGTTTTTTTCATTTTAGATTATATTAAGCTTGATTAATTAAGCGCAATTTATAAATTTTTTAGACTGCCGGCTGTTGCAACGGCTGAGTTTTGTTTTTTGTCCGCATGTATAACACTAAACCTGCAAAAGCTACTATTAATATCACAGGTATAACAAGTGTTGCATGTAAAACTTTTTGTCCTGCAAAGCTGCTGTCACCATTGGCTTCCTTTACAATATTATCATAATATGACCCCATAAACATGGTATATATAGATACTGCAAACATGCCTGCACCACCCATAAGGTTTAAGCCAACAGCTCCAGTTTTTGGCAGGTTTTGATTGACAAATCCGAGCATAGTAGGCCAGAAATAACAGACGCCCATACCGAATATAATAGCAGCCCCATATATCGCCGGGCCCGTTACCGTACTTAGCAGATATATTCCCAAAGCAGCCAATATAGTTGATATTAGTAATAACACCTGCGGTGGAAAAAGTTTTAATACCGGCTTGGCAAATGCACGGCCTACCACCATAACACCAGTATCGAGCGTTAGTATGAGGATCGCATTATCGGTCACATTCTTTAACAAAACATCTATCCACTGACCGGTAAATAATTCGGTTATGGCTGTTCCGAACATGCAGATAAACATGAAAATAAACAGTGGATTCCAAAGCGCTCTGTACATTCCTGCTGCTGAGACGCCCGAGGCAACACGCTCAGTAACCGGGAAGTCCAATTTAGAGAACAGATAACCATATATCAAAGTAGGAATAAGCATTAAGCCAACCTGTATCTGCCAACCTAAACCGATCTTGTTCAATAAAAGCACGATCAATGTACCGATTACAATACCGCCGGGAAACCAGAGGTGGAAGTGGTTCAGTTTGGTTGTTTTATTATCTGTGTATAAAGAAGTTACCAAAGGATTACATGCTGCCTCAACGGTTCCGTTAGCAAGTCCTACCAACAGAGTTGAGATGTAAAGCGTCCAGAATCCCTGGGCAAAAATTGTTAATAATATCCCTGCCAAATGAAATAAGAATGCCATTACCAGTAATCGTTTCATGCCGATAATGTCAACTATAAAACCCCCGATAACTACAGCTATAGGAAATCCATAAAAAGCAGTAGCTGTGATTGAAGCTAACTGTGTTTTATCTAATTGAAAATCTGTGCCTAATTTATTAAGAATACCGGCGCGTATGCCAAATGACAGTGAGGTCACTAAAAGGGACAAACAACTTGCCCGGAAGAGTTGGGTGCGATTTATAGTCTGCATGAATTATGTTTTAGGGTTAAATTGGTTCTTTATTGGTTCATAAAGGTATCATTCTTCACTATAATCCCAGCAAGCTGCGATTAAATGCTTCATCTGATCCGGAAGCAGCAAAATCGTCAAATGCCTTTTCCGTTACCCTTATAATATGATTTTTAATAAATTCGGCTCCTTCTTTCGCTCCGTCTTCGGGGTGTTTCAATGCACACTCCCATTCTAGTACCGCCCAGCCCGCATAATCATATTGAGTCAATTTACTAAAAATACCTTTAAAATCAACCTGTCCGTCCCCTAAAGAACGGAAACGTCCGGCACGCTCAACCCAATTCTGGTAGCCGCCATAAACACCCTGTTTACCTGTAGGGTTAAACTCAGCATCTTTCACATGGAACATTTTTATGCGCTCGTGATAGTTGTCGATATACTCCAGGTAATCCAGGCATTGCAGTACAAAGTGTGATGGATCATATAATAAACAAGCCCTTTTATGCTGGTTTACATGATCCAGGAACATTTCGTAAGTGATACCATCGTGAAGGTCTTCACCGGGGTGAATTTCGTAGCACAAATCAATACCGCAGTCTTCGTAATAATCCAGTATGGGTTTCCAGCGTTTGGCTAATTCAGCAAAGCCCGTTTCAACCAAACCTGCAGGGCGTTGCGGCCACGGATACATCATCGGCCAAAGCAATGCGCCGCTAAAAGTAACAGCAGCATTTAATCCCAAATTTTGAGATGCCTTGGCTGCGTATTTAACCTGCTGCACAGCCCATTTCTGTCTTTCAGCAGGATTATTTTTGTATTGATTCGGCGCAAAGGCATCAAAAAGAGTATCGTAAACAGGGTTTACAGCAACCAACTGCCCTTGTAAGTGGGTTGAAAGTTCTGTGATCTCTAACCCGCAGGCATTTACCTGGCCTTTAATTTCATCCGCATAGCTCTTGCTTTCGGCAGCCTTTTGCAGATCGATGAAACGGATATCATTGGTTGGCAATTGCACACCTTTGTAGCCAAGGCCTTTTGCCCATTTACATATTGATGTTAAGTTATTAAACGGCTCCTGGTCGCCTATAAACTGCGCCAAAAATATCGCCGGCCCTTTGATTGTAGTCATTAGTCATTGGTTCATTAGTCATTAGTTCATTCTGTTAACTAATGACTATTTTATAATCAAATCAAAATTCAAACCTGCAATTTTCTAATCTGCACATTTGAAATCTGCACATCTACTAATTTATCACGTAATCAGTCCATTTTTTATCCGACTGGCTGGAGGCAACCACATTATCTATAAACGCCATACCTCTTATACCGTCTTCAATACCCGGGAAATCCAGCCACTCTTTGTGCGGTTCTTCACCGTTCAGCTTAGCGCTCAGGCTCAAAGCAAAGTTGCGGTAAAGGTTACCGAAGGCCTCCAGATATCCTTCAGGGTGACCTCCGGGCGTACGGCAGTTGTGCGTAGCATAAGAAGACTCACGATCTGTATAGTTTGATCCTGCACGTAATATTTCTGCTGGTTTATCAATCCAACGGATAGTTAATGTATTCGGTTCCTGCTGCGCCCATTCCAACCCGCCATTCTCGCCATAAACACGGATCTTTAAAGCGTTTTCTTCGCCTGCAGCAACCTGAGATGCCGTAAGCACACCAGTAGCATTCTTTTCAAAACGCAATAATATACCGCCGTCATCATCAAGCATACGGCCTTCAACCACCGTATTCAATGATGCACACATTTGGGTGATCTTTAGTCCTGAAATGTATTCAGCCAAATGAGCGGCGTGAGTACCTATATCACCCATGCAACCGCTTTTGCCTGATCTTTTAGGGTCGGTGCGCCAGGCAGCCTGCGCATTGCCTTCACGTTCAGACAATTTGCTTAGCCATCCCTGGTGATATTCTACATAAATTTTTCTCACTTTACCCAACGCACCGCTCTTCACGAATTGCTTTGCTTCCTTCACCATCGGGTAGCCTGAGTAGGTATGTGTCAGTAATAACATTAATCCAGTATCTTCCACCTTCTTTTTCAGCTGTTTGGCTTCGTCTAAAGTAAAAGTTACGGGTTTTTCGATCACTACATTGAATCCGTTATCCAATGCCAGCATGGCCGGACCAAAATGTGCGAAATTCGGGGTTACGATGGTTACAAAATCCATGCGTTTATCCGCAGGCAATTTTGCCTCGGCAGCGATCATTTCTTCATAACTGGTATAAGTTCTGTCTTCGGGTAAAAAAAGCATTTTACCGCTCTCTTTTGCCACATCGGGGTGGATACTTAATGCGCCGCAAACCAGCTCAATTAAACCATCCATATTAGCGGCTATGCGATGTATTGCGCCAATAAAGGCATCCTTACCACCGCCAACCATGCCCATGCGCAATTTTCTGTTGCTCATAAATAGTGTTGTATTCGTGTTTAGTTAGTTCGTAAGTTGATTTGGTTGACTAAGTTAGATTAAGTTGATTGAGTTTAGCCAGAATATAAATTTCGAATCTAGACTCAATCAACCTAATCAACAGCTCACTTAATCAACTAATTATCAGGACAACGCCCAGGCTTTATCACCTTTTTTGTAAGGGATGCAGCCGTCAAATCTTCCCGGTACCGGAACATAGCGTAATGCCTTGGTACAGCCAACTTCTGATGTAAAATAGCCCAGCAAAGTAAGCTCTTTGATCATGCGGAAGTAGTGATTTGGATCTTTTGGTTTTTTAGTTTTTGAATATTCCTGCTGCTCTTTGTCCAGATCAGTTAATAAAGCGGTACGCTGGGTTGCGTCCAGTTCCATAAATTTCTTGCTGAACTTTTTGTTGGCAGCGTCATCGATTTGACCCAATCCTTTCAGAAATATATCCTGATCAGCAGGCTCGTAGCAATCGCGCACCATCACGGCCATAAAGTTGCCAACATCAGCAGCTTTAGCGCCAGGGGTGCTGGTTGCAGGTAAAATGGTTTCGCCCACTTCATTTAAGAAGGCTACATGATCGGTATCGAACAGATCCTGTACTTTGGCAGCGTTTGGTTTACAACCCGAAACAAGGAACTCGGCACCGATCAAGGTACCTCCCATAATCAGGGCCACGCGGCCTATAGCGTCTCTTCTATTCATCTCTTAATTGTTGATTTATTGAATTAATGAATTATTGATTTTTAATTGGTTTGGAAAATGAATGTACTAATATAGGTTTAAAATTATTAACCTCATTTGCAAATTTTCGCATCTGCATATTTGCACATTCAATTATCCTTTTAAAACAAATCCTTCCCTGTAGTTACGTTTTACATATTCGTTCACGGCATCAAAGTTGCTCACCTTCATGGCCTGGTTGTCCCATTCGTATTTGATACGACCGCCTTTCAGGTCATGACCACGGACAGCTAAATTAGCCATCAATAATGCTTCAGTAAGCGGGCCGGCCTTCTCAAACGAAGAACTCATCTCCATTTTACCATATCCGGCTAAGCAACCTTCTACCCACTGTGCGTAGTGGCCGTTTGCACCACCCGGTACACGATCGTATTTTTTAGGAACAGTTACCTCTTTTGAATGAGCCAACGGCAATAAAGTTGCACCGTCTGAATAGGTACTGGCGTACATTTTTCCTTTTGTGCCGATGAATAATGTTCCGTTGCCCTCCTCACCCGGGAAGCGCTCATTTGGACCTAATTCGTCAGGCCTTTCTGGCTGAATACCACCATCCATCCAGTGCATAGTAATATCACCCTTGGTTTTATCAGTTTTAGGGAACGTTAAAGTAATATGGCTTGACGGAGGACAGCTTTCAGGGAAGTGCCCTTGTTTAAATTCATCAACATATACTGTACCCACACTGGCTTGAACATTTTTGACATATTGCAGACCCAGTACCCTGAAAGGTGCTTCAACAAGGTGGCAGCCCATATCACCCAAGGCGCCGGTACCGTAATCCCACCATCCGCGCCAGTTGAATGGCACCAGTTTATCTACATAATCTTTTTTAGGGGCAGTTCCCAACCAAAGTTCCCAATCCAGTTCCTTCGGGATATTTGGCTGTGGCGAAGGCCATGCTATACCTTGTGGCCATACAGGGCGATTTGTCCAGCAATATACTGTATGTACATCGCCGATAATATCAGCATCATACCACTCGGCCATCTGGCGGGTACCATCGTTTGATGCACCCTGGTTACCCATTTGGGTAACTACTTTATATTTTTTTGCAGCCTCAGTAAGCAAACGTGCTTCCCATATATCGTGGGTCAGTGGTTTTTGAACATATACACCTTTACCTAGCTGCATAGCGGAATACGCTATAATAGCATGGTTATGGTCCGGTGTTGATACTGAAACTCCATCAATATGCTTATGCTCTTTATCTAAAAGCTCACGCCAGTCTTTATAATATTTTGCTTTAGGGAAATTTTTAACACTGGTTGCGGCCTGGCGATCATCGACATCGCACAGGTAAGCAATATTAGCTTTACCGCTCTTAGCAAAATTCGCTATATCGCTCTGTCCTTTTCCGCCAGCTCCAACACCGGCAACCGACAACATATCACTTGGGGCAATGAAACCTTTGCCGCCCAAAACATGGCGTGGAATAATCATAAAGCCTGCAGCCGCAAGCGAAGTAGTTTTGATAAAATCCCGCCTGGTGGGATTTTTAGGGGCATCTTTTGGTTCTTCAGTCATTGGTATATGTTTTAATAATTGTTGAATTACTGATTTATTAAATTATTTGTCTGAGCCACCGATTAAACTGATTGAATGATTTTTGCAGATTTCAAAGTATTCAACACAATCAACCTAATCAACTACTCACTAACTTAAATATTCCCTTTCTTAAGTTCCTCAACTGCATGGTTGGCTGCACGGGCTGTCATTGCCATGTAGGTTAATGACGGGTTCTGGCAGGCTGTAGAGGCCATCGCTGCGCCATCAGTAACAAATACATTCTTTGCATCCCATACCTGGTTCCACTCGTTCAATACAGAAGTTTTTGGATCACGACCCATACGCGCAGTACCCATTTCATGAATACCACGGCCAAGTACCGGTTCACTATTAAAGGTCTGTACGTGCTTTACGCCTGCCGCTTCAAGCATTTCCTTGGCGTCATTAGCCATATCAATACGCATCTTAAGTTCATTATCCTTACAAACAGCGTCAATCGCCAAAACCGGCAGTCCCCATTTATCTTTTTTGTTCTTATCTAAGTAAGCACGGTTTTCGTGATATGGCAAGGTTTCGCCGAAGCCACCCATACCGAATGTCCATTGTCCCGGCTCTGATAACGCGTCCTTAAACGCACCTCCAATGCTCATTTCAGGAATACTTCTGCCCCATTCGTCACGGCCTCCGCCTCCCTGGTAACCAAAGCCGCGGATATAATCGCGTTTTTCACCGTTTAGGTTTCTGAAACGAGGAATGTAAATACCGTTTGCACGACGACCGAAGTAATACTTGTCTTCGAAACCTTCAATGACACCGCCAGCACCTACACCCAGGTGGTGATCCATCAGGTTGTGCCCCAATTCGCCACTGCTGCTGCCCAAGCCGTCAGGCCAGATATCGGTTGCAGAGTTCATCAATACCCAGGCTGAATTCAATGTTGATGCGTTTACGAAAATGATTTTGGCATAAAACTCATAAGTTTTGTTGGTTTCAGCATCCAGCACCTCAACCCCTTTTGCTTTTTTGGTGTCCTTATCGTACAATATTTTGGTAACAATTGACCAAGGTCTTACAGTCAAATTGCCAGTTGCCACAGCGGCAGGTAATGTAGATGACTGTGTGCTGAAATAAGCGCCGAACGGACAACCTAACCAGCATTTATTACGATATTGGCAATTGGTCCGGCCCGGAAGCGGTTTAGTGATATTGGCTGTACGGCCAATGATCATATGACGATCATGCTCTTTATAGAATTTATTGAAACGCTCTGCCACATCCTTTTCTACGCAGTTCATTTCCATAGGCGGCATAAAGTTGCCGTCAGGAAGAATAGGTACACCATCTCTGTTACCAGAAATACCTGCAAATCCTTCTACATAGCTGTACCATGGCTCCAGGTCCTTATAACGAATAGGCCAATCCACACCTATACCATCCTTCAGGTTAGCTTCAAAATCTGTATCGTGCCAGCGATAGCTTTGGCGTCCCCACATCAATGAACGGCCACCTACGTGATAGCCACGGAACCAGTCGAACCGTTTTACTTCCACATACGGACTGTCCTTATCACTTGCCCAATAATCCAGGTTGGTCTCATTTAGTGGATAATCCCTTTTTAACACAGGGTAATCCTTTATCATTTGCTGTGTGCGGCCTCCCCTGTGTTCAAACTCCCAGGGGGCTTTATTAGCATTCACGTAATCCTTCACGTGCACTATATCGCGCCCGCGTTCCAGCATAATGGTCTTTAATCCTTTTTGAGTTAGCTCTTTTGCTGCCCAGCCGCCCGAGATACCTGAGCCAATGACGATGGCGTCATATGTGTTTGTAGACATGATTTCTTTGTTAAAATTGGTTAGTCCGACTAATGTATAAAAAATTAATTTTCGTTCCTATGTTCCATTGTGTTTTTTTAACACAATAATGGCTTTTTAATGCCCTAAGGGCAATTTTACGCCACTTTTATATAAACCTTTACAGCTCAAAATATACCTTATATGATTCCCTTTTTCATCTCAGAAACCGCATAATCAGCAGCCCTGGCCGTTAATGCCATGTAAGTGAGCGATGGATTCTGACATGAAGTAGACGTCATACTCGCGCCATCCGTTACAAAAACATTGGTACAGGCATGCAGTTGGTTCCATTTGTTCAGCATGGATGTTTTTGGGTCAAGCCCCATCCGCACGCCACCCATTTCGTGAATATCTAATCCAGGTGCCTGGTGATTAGTTTGGGCTTTAATATTTTTAAAACCTGCGCTTGTAAACATTTCTGTGAATTGCTCCACATAATCCTTTTTCATCTTTTCGTCGTTATCATCATAATCGACAGAAATTTTAAGCAGCGGGATACCCCAGGCATCCTTTTGCGAAGCATCAAGCGACACAAAATTGCTTTCCTTTGGAATAGTTTCGCCCATCATGTGCGAGCCTATGTACCATGGACCGTAGTCCTTTTTAGATAAACCAGCTTTAAGGTCTTCACCAACGCCGTCCCAGCTATGATTGTAGCCGCGATATGCCCCCAAGCCGCTTGCATAACCGCGTAAAAAGTTGGTTTCCTGCTTATATACATTTCTGAAACGGGGGATATAGCCGCCGCCCGCAGGGTTACGGCCATCTGTAGCCCATTCTTCAAAGCCCTCTACCTCTGCCCCGATATGTGCCGAATAGTTATGAAAAGCAACATATTTACCCAGTACGCCGCTATCATTACCCAAGCCGTTAGGAAAACGATGTGATGTAGAGTTTAATAATATGAGATTGGTATTTAATGCGGCAGCATTTACAAAAATGATGCGCGCGTAATAATCAATGGTTTCTTTTGTATTGGTATCTATTACACGGACACCGGTTGCTTTGCCCTTTTGTTCATCATAAATAATAGACTGAACTACAGAAAAAGGTCTTAAAGTTAATTTACCAGATTTTAAAGCCCACGGAATGGTAGATGCATTGGCACTGAAATAACCACCGAACGGGCATCCGCGCTGGCAAAGTGTACGTTCCTGGCATTGTGCGCGGCCCTGGTCAAGGTGTATCTGGTTGGGCTTGGATAAATGCGCGCAACGTGCACTGATCACATGGCGGTTTTGATATTTGTCTTTAACATGCTTGCTGAAATAACTCTCCACTGCATTTAAAGGGAAAGCGGGTAAAAATTCCCCGTCAGGTAATTCGGCAAGACCGTCTTTATTGCCTGATATACCTGCAAATTTCTCCACATAGCTGTACCAGGGGGCAATATCTTTATACCGGATGGGCCAATCGACAGCAAAACCATCACGGGCCGGACCTTCAAAATCGAAATCGCTCCAACGTTGCGTTTGCCTTGCCCATAGCAATGATTTGCCTCCTACCTGGTATCCGCGTATCCAATCAAAAGGCTTTGTTTGTATGTATGGGTGCTCATGGTCTTTCACAAAAAAGTGCACGGCGTCTTCCTTAAAAGCATAACAGCGATTTACCACCGGGTTAGCTTCCTGAATATCCATCGGCACCTCTCCCCTGTGTTCAAACTCCCAGGGGTACATATTAGTTGTAGGATAATCTTTAAGGTGCTTTACATCGCGGCCGCGTTCCAGCATCAGCGTTTTTAAACCTTTACCGGTCAACTCTTTTGCAGCCCAGCCGCCACTCATCCCCGACCCAATAACAATGGCATCAAAGGTGCGCTCTTTAGCGCTGTCGATATTTAAATTAGCCATTTTTTGCGTTTGCCTTCTGATTTTTCACAGGGAAATATGCATTATACCGTCCTGGAACAAGTTCATACACAATTTCCTTTGTCATAAAATATTTTGACTCAGTATATCCAAATACTGTCAAACCTTTTACCGTATCGTAAAATGCCTGCATATCTTTTGAAGAACCGCTATCCTTTTTCTCAAAGCTTTTCAATACCTCTTCCTTTTCCTTTTTGCTGCAATCAGTAAAAGCTTTGTTAAACATTTTTTTAGGCACATCATTAAATTCGCCCATACCCTTTAAAAAGGTTTCCTGATCTTTCTTCTTACTGCAATCGTCTACCATCTTCATGATGAAACCATACAGGTTGAGGTCAGTTGCCCCGGGAGTAGTTGTTTTGGGGATGATGGTCTCTGCCATATCAGTGATCAGTGTTTGCTGATCAAAAGTGATATCAAAATGCTTAAAATGAGCTACAGGGTTATTTTTTGTACAGGCAGGCAGTAATGCAGTACTACCTATAACTAAAGCCAGATTTCGTATCGCTGTACGCCTGTCCATATTAAAGCTGATTTAAAAATTGGTTGGTGGCTCTTCTCAAAATAACCGGCACAATATAGATGTATATTTTACACTATTTAAAAAGAAACGAAAAAAAATTCAGAAAAATTATTGACTAATTCTTCTGAATTCAATTAACGTAATTAATGAGCAAGTAATTTAGGAAAGATCGGGCTAAAAACCCCACTTCTTCATGGTTTGTAAATCAATTTTTACACAATCGAACGGATCCTTGCCCTGGTAGGATTCCTGTTCGATGATAAATTGCGAGGTGCCGCCATTTCTCCTGGCTTCTTTTACAATGTCTTTTACAGGCATGACACCTGTGCCTAATATGGTGCTATCATAGCCATCCATGCCCTGCCCTGTGTCGCTTTTTATTTCGTCTTTAACGTGCATCAGTTCAAAACGGCCGGGATATTTTTTTAGCAGATCCAAAGCAATACCACCGGCGCCCAGCATATTGCCAACGTCCATTTGCTGTGCCACCAGTTTCGGATCAGTATTAGCCAGTATGAAATCATACAATGTGCCATCCCCTATCTTGGTGCTGAATTCAAAATTGTGATTGTGATAACCAAACTGCAACCCCGATTTTTGGCAAAGCTCGCCGCATTTGTTGAACAGGTCTAAAAACCATTTTAGCTTGTCCATGTCCTTGCGCAGGCTTTCGTCCAACCATGGGCTGACCACATAACGTTGTCCCACTTCGGCAGCATCTTCAATGGTATATTTCCATTTGTCGGTAAAATCATTTTTAGCGGTATCCCAATGTTGTGCGGTCATTACTGTATGACCGCTCGGCATTTGCAGGGCCAGATCGCCTAATATCTTTTTAAACTCTTTTGCGCTAAAGCCATAAAACTTCCTGTCGACGTAATTTGCATGCTCTACATGCAGATAACCCATGTCAGACAGTTTTTTCAATGATCCCTTCGGATCTTTACCCATAGCGTCGCGAACAGAATAAAGCTGTACGCCAACACGGGCTATTTTCTTGGGTGATGCAAAAAGGTCATTTGACAATAAGGCTGAGCCCGCTACCACTAAAGTGGTATTTTTTATAAAATCTCTGCGTGAACTATTCATTTTTATGCGTTTATAATTGGTTAAATATCTATTTACCTACCGGGAATACCGGGTATAACAAATTTGAATTACTTACAAATGCCAGGTGCTTGCTGTCAGGCGCCCACGACGGGGTATTGATGGTACCCTGGCCGCCATACAAATAAGCTACCACTTTTGACGGGCCGCCGCCAACCGGCATTACCCTTAAATAAACGTGCTTGTAAAAAGGGTGATCGCTTGGTTCTACTTCTTCTTTTAAAAATGTAATATACACAATCCATTTCCCATCTGGCGAAATATGCGGGAACCAATTGTTAAAATCATCGTTGGTTAATTGTGTTTGTTCGCTGCCGTCAGCTTTCATGCGCCAAACCTGCATCAAACCGCTGCGAACTGAATTGAAATAAATATATTTCCCGTCAGGACTATATTCAGGGCCATCGTCCAGGCCTTTTGTATCAGTCAACTGCACTTCGGGGCCGCCGCCTGAAGGGATACGGTACACATCATATTCGCCATTTCTTTCGCCGCAAAAAACTATGTATTTACCATCAGGCGACCAGCCATGCATATAAGAGGGGCCAGTTGGAGTGATCTGTTTGGCTGTACCACCACCTATCGGTACAGTAAATCCTACAGAGGCACCTTTTTCACCGTTGCCGCTACTAAGAACAAGCATTTTGCCATCAAAAGATATCACGTGGTCGTTATTGTTTTTTGTTGCCGCGCCGGTATTGATCTCTTTAGGTGTACCTGAAGCCAGGTCGAAATTATATAATTTTCCTTCGCGGTTATAGATTAGCGATTTACCATCCACTGTCCAGTTTGGTGCCTGCAATGAGCCTGGTATCTGGTAGATTACCTTGCTGTTTTGATTCTCCAGGTCGAGTATCTCGATGCTGCTGCCTAAATAGTCCCTGTAAGGAACAAGATCCTTACCTGCGGGAACTACTATACGAACATTGTTAAACACAGCTTTCTCAGTAACCTTTGGGTTATGGGAACAGATAAATATACCGACATACACTTCATCACCCAGATCAAGGTCATCCAGCTTTTCGGTTACAAAAGTTTCGCCGTTATGTGCCACCGACATAATGTAGGATTTGCCTTTTCTCTCTAGCTGGATCACATCAGCATGAGTTAATGACGATTTTAGCTCCTCGGTAACCCCGCTAACTGTGCGCCTGAATTGCAATGAAGTCAGTCCGTCACCATGTACTACTGCGTTGATATGTTTTGAATTGGTATCCAATGATGTACGTACCATCAAACCCACTTTGCGATGTTCTTCTACCCCTTTGCCTATAAATGCTGCATTGGTGCGCAGAATAAAATCGCCTTTCATTTTTTTCCATACAAAATGGAACTCATCATGTGTACCCCAAATATTTGAACCGGCTCCTGTAAGTGTGTATTGCTGTGTGGCTGGGTCGAATGAACCTGTCCCGGGAGGCGTTAAAGGTCCCACATCTGATTGGTTGTCAAAGATGCCTATTTGTCCCGTTTGGGCGTAGGCATTTATACTAAAAAAGGTTAAACTGAAAAGAACATAAGAAAGCCATTTGTATGTTTTAATTTTCATCAGAAAAAGGGGTTTGGTATGTAATTAAACAATAGAGTTCCCTAATTTATAAATTACATTGATAAAAGCCACAGTACTAATTTATTAATTAGTATAAAATAAAAAGAGAGCTACTTTTGTGTGTATCTCTCTTTTTACAAACGGTCATATTTTCTGTTAAGCGTATTCCGTATTTAATGGAAGACTAAAGAAGAATGTACTTCCTTTACCTGGTTTGGAGCTGATCCACATTTTACCCCCGTTAAGTTCTACCAACTCCTTGCATAACAACAATCCTATCCCGGTACCTTTTTCGCCCAAAGTACCTGGTTGTGAAAAATGCGTTTGCGGATAAAACAACTTACTTACTTCATCAGCTGTCATGCCCTTACCTGTATCCTCGATACTGATGATCACCCTATTTTCTTTGTAAGCGGAACTTAACTTAATAGAGCCTTTGGCATCGGTAAATTTGATTGCATTGCTGATCAGGTTACGCAATACTACTTTAACATGGTTTTCATCTGCCATTACAGATTGCCCGGCATTGGCCTTGTTCAAAAATTCAATGTTTTTACGATGCAGGGAATGGCTGAAGGTTTGCTCCATCTCGACCCCTAACAGAAAAATGTCCAGCCTGGACGAGTTAATATTTCTTCCTTTAAGGTGACTACCGGCCCAATCCATCAGGTTTGAGAGCGTTAATTCGGCACTTTTTACAAGGGGGTTAATATCCTTCATCAGCCAGTGTATTTCATCAGCCGAAATATAGTCTGCCTCAAACATCTCTACCATATTGCGCAAATTGGCCAATGGCGTACGCAGATCGTGGCCAATAACAGCCAGCAACTTGTCTTTTATCTTACTGATCATCTGAAGGTTCTCTGTTTGCGCCTCGATGAGTTTCTTGTGCTCAAGCAGTGCATCGTGTTTTTTGTTCAGTTGATCGTTGAGTTCCTTTTTCTGTTTATAGAAATAGTAGGTGATCAGCAGCATGGCTATTACGCCCAAAAGTGACAAACTAAGCGAGATGATGATCATACGCTGAAATTTCATCTTCGCCTGTATCTCTTTTGCATTGCGTTCGAAATCGGCAATGGCATCAAGACGGTTATCCAGCTCAAAATAATTCTGGATCAGCTCTGAGTTTTTGGCCTTATAGAATTTACTTAAAGTATCCCTTATGGCAATATACTTTTTCTGGTAGGCCATTGCCTGCTTCAGATCGTTTTTCTGTTCGTAACTGTTTACCATTTCCTGGTAAGCAGATGATAAGGCATCCATAACGCCTATGCTATCAGCAAGTGCTGCGCCCTTTTTGGCGTAAACTATCGCTTTATCATAGTTATGCAGCTGATTATAAATGGTAGCATATCCAATCAACGTTTTTGAGCGCAGGCGGTTATTGCGTATTTTCAAACTCATCTGGTAAGCGGTATCAGAATTAGCAAGGGCTGCTTTGTAATTTTTCGTATAAATGTATATGCTGCCTAAACGCCCATAAAGTACGGCTGTATTCTTTTTGTCCTTTGCTATTTTATTTAGAGCCAACGCCTGGTTTGCTTCCTCAATTGCACGGCTATAGTTTTTTAGCAGCATATAGGTGTAGGATCGTTCACTGTGTACCTCGGCCAGTGCGTCCGGGTCATCCCCGGCAAATTTCTCGGCTATAGCCAGGTTATCAAGCGCTTCTTTATAATTGCCAAGATCAGCATAAGTGCGCCCTCTTACTTCATAGCAATCAGCTATTAGCAAAGGCTGGTTTTTGGGTAAATTGATTAGCGCTTTATTGAGATACACCAGGGCAATTGGGTAATAGGATTGCGACCAGTAAACATGCCCGATATTTAAAAAGCTACGACCGATACCTGCTTTATATTCCGCTTTCTCGGCTAAAAGAAGCGCTTTTTCGGCTATTGTGCGGGCGGAATCGGGTGCGTTGAGATAGAGGTTGTAGGAAACTTCATTTAGATAATCAACGGTTTTTTGAACCGCGAAGGTAGTATCATTAGATGAGGATGGGCTTAGTGTGCTTTGAGCAAAAGTTTCCTTTTGTATCAATAGCATTAACACCAGTCCAATAAAAATTTTCATTTAACTTAATACGATAAAAACAGCCCAGAGTTCGCAAAACACAACCCAAATATAGCTTTTACGACGATATTATACAACGTTCGTCAGTAAGCATTTCTCTGCATTGTTGTTCGCTTTCAGGTACTTTTATCTGCTCCGCCTCTTGCTTATAGTTTTGTTTTAACTGCTTACGGCGTTTTGCTTCAACAAACCGCCTCACCTGTTCACGGTTTTCCAGTATCAAACCCGGAACCAGCACAGGCTGATTTTGCTCATCTTTTGCCACCATCGTGAAATAACTGGTGTTGGTATGGTATATTTTATTCGTCTTAATATTTTCCGATATTACCCTGATGCCGATCACCAGCGAGGTTTTGCCGACATAATTTACCGAGGCCATGAGCGATACCAAATCACCAACTTCTACCGGCTGTAAAAAATCCACCGTGTCAATAGAGGCTGTCACACAGTAATTTCCTGCGTGTTTGGCGGCGCATACATAGGCTACTTTATCCATCAGCGACAATAAAATTCCACCATGTATCTTTCCACCAAAGTTGGAATAAGAAGGTATCATGAGTTCTGTTATTATTGTTTCAGAAAAACTTACGGGTTTGTAGGATGAGCTATTGTCGGTTATTGCCATACATGTATTTTGGTTTACAAGTTTAATCAATTTTGAATTTTATTTTACATCCTCTATATTGCCCCCAAACCTAAATGTATTTGAAAAAGATCCTGCTGTTGATATTTAGCCTTCTTTATATTACTAACTGTTTTGCACAGGAGACCATCCAAAAAAAGAACAGGATAACTGATAATGTCGTCGAAAAATTCGGGGTACTAAAAGACAACGAGGAGGTCAAAGACGGACCTTACGAGGCCATGTATAGGCGCAAGGTACCTGTAGCGATGGGCAATTATACAAAAGGAAAAAAAACGGGATCATGGCGCTTTTATGATCCAGGCGGTAAGTTGATGCAGATATATGATTATGACAATCATCAACTTAAATATGAAGCGAAAGAATATACCGGTACATCTGATTTTTATTATACTATTGATAAAGAGATAGCTGATACTGACAGGATCACAAAACCCATAAAAGCAGGTGGGCGTTACTATGGTTATTTACCCTACCTGGGTATGTACAAACTTCCCTTCAATCCTTATGAATACGGCACCTATGGATGTGTCGCGGTGGTTGAGTTATTGATAAGCCCATTGGGCCGCCTGGCATCATATAAAGTACGTACGGTTTGCAATACACTCGAGTACGACCAATCTATAACAATGAACACAAAACTGTTTAAAGAAGAAGACAGGCAATTTATCCCTGCTACGTTGAATGGCGAACCTATAGTATCACGCATTCTTATCAGGTGCCAGGTTAAGCAAGATGGCGGACTTGAATTTATAAGGGAATAAAAATAGAATATCGAATGATGAAGTATTATTTCAAAATTCGATATTCGATATTTCAATAATATTAATGGTGGTGATGTCCATCAGGCCCGTGTGCGTGGCCGTGCGATAATTCTTCCGGAGTTGCCGGGCGAACATCAATGATCTTACCTTTAAAACGCAGTTCCTGGCCTGCCATCGGGTGGTTCAGGTCCACTATTACTGAATCTTCTGCTATAGATACCACCTGTCCCTGAAAATGATTGCCATTATTATCCTGCAAAGGCAATACGCTTCCTATCTCCGGTATATCGGTTCCTTTAAACATTTCTTTAGGCAAACTTGCTACAGCCTCATCGTCATATTGACCGTAAGCGTCCTCAGCCGTCAGGCGGAATTCATAGGGATCATTTGTAGCAAGTGTGCTCAGATGTTCTTCGAATTTAGGCAGCATCTGCCCTGCTCCGTATAAAAAAGTAAGTGGTTGTTCTTCAGTAGCGCTTTCTACTAAACCTTCAGTGCCGTCCTCTTGCTTAACATACAAGTCATATGTTAATGACACTACGCGTTGTGCTTCAATCTTCATTGTATCTTTTTTTGATAAGTATTTTAATTCCAGATTTGTTTTAATGCTTCTTCGATATTTTCAGATGGTAAGCCACAGGTCTTGTCTTTACAAATGAATATGCGCGTATTAGCTGCAAACTTGTCTTGCAGCAAAGGTAAACTTCCTTTTTTACCACCCAAGATAATTTTGTTCGGGATGTAATTTTTTTCTAATTCAACCCTCATTATATCAGCCCGATCACCGGTTATTGCTACTTCGTTTATGCCGAAGATCTCGTTCAACAGCAGCATGCACCAGTTAGAGTAGGATGAACCATATTTCGCTATCTGACCAACAACATTTCGCAGAAGCTGCCCGGAAATATTTATATAGCCCTGATTATCAAATAACAACCCTAACTTTTTAAGATTATTTGCCATTACGGAATTGGATGCAGGTATCACGCTGTCCATAATTTCTGATTTCCGTGCGATCAGTTGTTCGTCGTTGGCTGCTGTGAAATAAAAGATGCCATTTGTATCATCATAATAATAGGCTATGGCCTGGTCAGTCAGTTTTTTTGCTTTAAGCAGCCATTGTTCATCAAAAGTAACCTCATATAAAGCGATGAATGCATCAATTATATTAGCATAATCATCCAGGAAAGCAATGTCATTATCTTTTTGATCAGAATCTTTTTTATAAATGCGATTCAATTTTTCGCCATTCAGCATATTGGCAACAACAAACTCTGCATTCTGCAAAGCCAGCTCCAGGTATTCAGCTATATTAAATGCCCGGTAAGCCTCGCAGAGGCCTTTTAGCATCAGTCCGTTCCACGAGGTTAATATCTTATAGTCCAATCCAGGCCTTACCCGTGTGCTGCGGGTTTCCAGTACCTTATCTCGTAGCAGATCAATCTTCTGAACAAGCTCCTCTGCACTTAATCCTAATTTCCCGGCCAATTGCTCATCCGTTTCGTTCCTGAAAAACACATTGGTCTCCTCTTCTTCCCAGTTGCCATCTTCGGTAACGTGGTAATAGATACAAAATAGGTCGGCGTCTTCGCCTAATATCTTTTCAATATTGTCTTTAGTAAACGTATAGAATTTGCCTTCTACGCCTTCACTATCCGCATCAAGCGCCGAGTAGAATCCACCTTCAGGCGATGTGAGTTCGCGCTTAACAAAAGTGATGGTCTCATCAACTATTTTAATATAAAGCGGATCAGGCTGCCATACCGCTGCTTCGGAATATAAACTGACTAATTGCGCATTATCATAAAGCATCTTTTCAAAATGCGGTACATGCCAGCGGCCGTCAACCGAATAACGTGCAAATCCACCACCGATATGGTCATAAATGCCACCGAAGGCCATTTTATGAAGTGTCAGTTTTACTTGCTGCGCAATATCATCATCCTGCATCAGGAATGCATAGCGCATCAGGAACTGCCAATTATTCGGCATCGGAAATTTGGGGGATGATCCTATACCGCCCTCAATCCTGTCAAAATAACGTTCCCAATTTTTCAGGATCGTTTCCAAATCATTTTTGCTGTACTCAGGCTGGATATCCACAAACTTTACCGATTCGTACTGCCGTATGCCTTCCGTTAACTTTACAGCATATTCTTCAGCTTCCTGTGGTTTTTGCTTGTAAAAATCAGCCAGATTAAACAGCAGGCTTACCCAATCGTTTTTGCGGAAATAAGTACCTCCATAAATAGGCCTTTGATCCGGCAAACAGATGCAATTTAATGGCCAGCCACCGCGCCCGGTCATTAATTGTATGGCGCTCATATAGATCTGGTCCACATCGGGGCGTTCTTCCCGGTCTACCTTAATAGAAACAAAGTACTCGTTCATTACAGCCGCCACCTGCTCGTCCTCAAAGCTTTCGTGCTCCATCACATGGCACCAGTGACAGGCCGAATAACCAATACTTACCAATATCAGCTTGTTTTCATCTTTGGCTTTCTGCAATGCCTCAGGTCCCCAGGGATACCAATCCACCGGGTTATGGGCGTGCTGTAATAAGTATGGTGAAGCGGAATTAGCGAGACGATTCATAGGGAAATATTAGCATGCGAAATTGCATATTCAAAATAAGAATTGTGTAATCGTAAAGTTTTAAAAATGTGCAATTATCACATTTTCAGAGTTTGGGCGCTTCAAATTAATATATCCTCAAATTTATTTGGTTTCTTTGCCCCCTGATTATCAAATTCTCAATTAATGAACTGTTTTAAATTAAATTACCTGGCTGGTATCGGCCTTATGCTGGTGATTGCAGTTAATGCATCTGCACAAAGTACAACCGATTCCATTAAATACGAGCACCAGGACCTGTTTGGCCCTATCAACTGGCCCGTAACCAGCGGCAACACCCGCTCGGCGAATGGTAGCCCCGGTGAACATTACTGGCAAAACCGTGCCGATTACCTGATTAAAGCCACACTAAATGAAGCTCAGCAGGATACAACCATTACAGGCGAAGTAACTATAAGCTATACCAATAACAGTCCGGATAATCTTGATCATTTATGGCTGCAACTGGATCAGAATTTATTCAAACCAGGTTCACGCGGTGCCGATGTTACGCCTTATACGGGCGACCGTTTTGATGTAAAGGGCTTCAGCCGCGGCGGTTATCATATTGAGGCGGTATCGGTAACTTATAAAAATCAGACTTATACCGTTGACCCTGTGATTACCGATGCCCGTATGCAGGTGCGCCTGCACGATCCGCTGGGTGCAAAAGGTGATAAGATACAGGTAAAAGTAAAATACAATTTCTCGATACCATTTTATGGCGCCGACCGTATGGGTCGCAAAAAATTTAAAGATGGGTATGTATATGAGATAGCTCAATGGTATCCACGTATGTGCGTTTATGATGATGTAGAAGGATGGAACACATTGCCATATATGGGCCTTGGTGAATTTTATTGCGACTACGGCGATTTTGATTACTACATCACTGCCCCGGCAAATATGACTGTTGTGGGTTCAGGTGATCTGCAAAATGGTATGCAGGTGCTTAATGCCACCCAGCAAACGCGTTTAGCCGAAGCACGCAAAAGCGATAAAACTGTAATGATCATCAAACCAGAAGAGGTTAACCAAAATGCGAATGCTACAGGCGCCAAAACCTGGCATTTTAAAATGCTGAATAGCCGCGACGTGTCATGGGCTGCATCAAAAGCATTTATATGGGATGCTGCAAAGGTAAATTTCCCGTCAGGAAGAAAAGGTATCGCGATGTCGGCCTACCCCGTTGAAAGCTCTGGCAACGACAGATGGGGACGCTCAACTGAGTACCTGAAAAATAGCATGGAGATATACTCAAAAAAATATTTTGAGTATCCGTGGAACTCAGCCGTAAACGTATCAGGTGTGGCTTTGGGTATGGAATACCCGGGCATCATTTTCTGCCTGAGCGATTTAAAAAATGGCGGACTTTGGGGCGATGTAACTCACGAGATCGGTCACAACTGGTTCCCGATGATCGTAGGCTCCAACGAGCGCAAATACATGTGGCAGGATGAGGGTTTTAACACTTTCATTAATGAATATGCGACCCAGCAATTCAATCATGGCGAATACAGCGATACATCCAAACAGGCACAAAACATTTTACGTCAATTCAAAAACAGCAAAGACCCATTGATGACCCCTCCTGAGGCTATCGGCTTACGCGATTATGGCCAGTATTATGTTAAAACTGCTTTAGGGCTGGATATACTGCGTAATGTGGTATTGGGACCTGATCGTTTTGATTATGCCTTTAACGAGTATGTTAAACACTGGGCATTTAAACACCCGCTGCCGTATGATTTCTTCCGTACCATGAATGATGCCGCGGGCGAAGACCTGAACTGGTTCTGGAAATCGTGGTTCTTCACTACCTGGAAGATCGACCAGTCGGTACAAGCGGTTGATTATGTAAAAAATGACCCAACACAAGGTGCATTGATCACCCTGGTAAATAAAGAAAAAATGGCTATGCCTGTTGACCTGCTGATCACGCAGGAAAACGGCGCAATCGAAACACTGCACCTGCCTGTAAACATCTGGCAGCGCGGCGGTGTATGGAAATTTAAATATTCATCCAAATCAGCTATCAAAAGCATTATTCTCGATCCGGGTCATGAATTACCTGATATCGACTTGAAGAATAATGTGTGGAAAGCGGTGAAGTAGTCATTAGTCATTAGTGAGAAGTGAGAAGTGAGAATTTTTTCGATAGCGATGGGTTTGAAACCCATCGCTATTTTTTTGTCCTATTAATAATACTGCACTTGTAACTTAATCGGGCCGGTGTTGTCATACAGCGAAAAATAAATCAATGTCGTTAGTTATAACCAACCTGACCAAGCAATACAACCAAAACAAAATCGGCCTATCCAATTATTCTATTACCGTTAATAAGGGCGTTTTAGGATTACTGGGGCCAAATGGTGCAGGTAAATCAACCCTGATGAAAATTATAGCCACCATCAGCAAACCCACCCGGGGTACTTTGTTTTTGGATGGCGAGGATATTGTGAATAACCCCGACCGTATACGCAGAGTATTAGGTTATCTGCCACAGGATTTTGGGGTATATCCTAACCTGAATGCGTATGAATTCCTGGAATATATTGCTGCAATGAAAGGTGTTGGCGGTAAGGATCTGCGTAAACGGATAGATATGCTTTTGGAAGGCGTTAACCTGACGGCCGATGCTAAAAGACCCATAGGCACCTACTCAGGCGGGATGAAACAGCGTATTGGCATTGCACAGGCGCTGCTTAATGATCCCAAAGTATTGATCTTTGATGAACCGACTGTTGGTCTTGATCCGGAAGAGCGGATGCGGTTCCGCCAGCTGATATCAGACCTGGCAGATGATTGTATCATTATCCTTTCATCCCATATTGTATCAGATATTGAAACTATTGCGGATGAGGTTGCTATTATGAAAAACGGCCTGCTGCTGGAAAAAGCTATACAGCCAGATATTATTAAACAAGTAGAAGGCAGGGTATTTGAAACCCTTATTGATAACAGCGAACTCACCACATTCAAAACAAAACATTTGGTTGTGAATACCAACAGGCAAAAAGAGAAAGTGAATGTACGATACATCACGAGGGATAACGGACAAGAGCCGGGTTCGATAACCGTCCCTGCTACTTTGGAGGATGCTTATTTATTTTTAACTCAAAATAGCTAAGCCAGATGAATTACAGCTTTACCCTAATCAAAGCAGATTATCTGCAGCGCACCCGCAGCTATTCTTTTCTGATCACACTGGCAATTACTATTTACGCAGCATATTCATTTGTTCCGCCTACAAACGCAGCATATACTACATTAAGCGTTCCCGGGTACCGTGGCGCTTTTAACTCAGCATGGGTAGGCTATGTTTCGGCAACAATGACTGCGGGGATGCTATCCTTTTATGGTTTTCTTTTAGTGAACAGCGGAATTAAAAAGGATATTGAAACCGAGGTGGGTTTAATTATCGCTACTACACCTATTACCAATTTTGGATACCTGCTAATCAAGCTATTTAGTAACTTTTTGGTATTGCTTACTATTGCGGGTATTACTTTTGCCGTTAGCATGGTGATGTTCTGGGTGCGTGGCAGTGGCTATCCATTTATTTTTGCTGATTTTATAATCCCTTATTTACTGTTTGCACTACCCGCTTTGTTTTTAGTAGCAGGTCTTGCCGTAGTTGGCGAGGTGTTTCTGAGGAAACGGAGCATATTACAATTCATCATTTATTTTTTCCTCTGCGGAGCATTAATGGCCGGTATCAGCAGCCCCAAACCAGGCATCCCAACTGCGGTGTTTGACCCTTTTGGTTTAAGCCTGGTAACCGGCAGTATTAAAACCCAGATCAATGCCGAGTTTCATGAAAATATTAAACAGGTATCATTTGGTTTTATATTCGGTAACCATAAATCTTTCAGGACATTTGAATGGAACGGCGTAAACTGGACGGCTATTTTCATTATCAGCCGACTGGCCTGGATCGCTTTTTCGCTGGCTTTAGTTTACCTGTCCTCGTTTTTCTTCCACCGGTTCGATTTTAATCAATCTTTAAGCAAGAAAAAGAAAGCCTTAACATCTGATCAACAGACCAGATTAACTGACATCAAACCCGCTGTTATCCATACGGGACCTCTCCCACCTGTAGTTACCGATTATGGCATTCTACCTTTTATCAAAACGGAATTATTACTGCTTATCAGAAAAGGAGCTAAATGGTTCTGGCTTGTTACTGCTGGTGTGTGGGTTGCCATGTTGTTTACCCCGCTGGAGATTGCTCATACTTATTTATTACCAATTATATGGTTTTTACAGGTTACCCGCTTGTCGGAGCTAGTTACCAAAGAGCGCACTAACAGGCTGCATTATTTTACCTATTCATCCTATAAACCGTTACTGCGGATGCTGCCTGCCCAGATACTGGCCGGTGTCCTGCTTGCCGTTGCATTGGCTTTGCCTTTAATTGGACGTTATTTGATTGGGGTTAACTTTTACGCTGTTCTTAATATACTTTGCGGGGCAATATTCATCGTCGTATTAGCGGTGTGCCTGGGTATTGTTAGCGGAGGAAAAAAACTGTTCGAGGTCATATTTTTTATGCTGACATATGCTGTAATACAAAAAATACCCGCAATAGATTATTTGGGAGCAACACCACACCAGGATCATAACGGTTATATGGTTATTATAGTAATGCTGATCCTGTTCTTAGGGGTAATAAGCTTTTTTGTGAGAAACTACCAGGCACGGCATTTGTAAAGGGGTGAGGGGTAAAAATATAAAGACCAAATGGTAACTAGAATCAAAATTGGGTTGTTCAAAATTTCATCTTTGCGGGGCTCTTACACAGCTTCGCCATTAAAACTAATTGTCTCGAACCATGCGGGTTTAAGGTGATTAACATTGGCTACGGGGTTAACTTTTTGCAATAAGCCATTTTCATCAACAAATAGCCCGGAATAATATGAGCTTTCACCGCATCTAATTATATCTTTTTTTTCGTGAGCATGTATTGCAACCATCCAAAAGATAGGGTCTTGTTTGTCTAATCGCGAATTGGCTTCACTAAATACCTCATCCCAGTCTTTACCAACCTTTGACAATAAAAATTTGAACAAGGGAGTATAATCATATCCGAATTGTCCACTATGCATAGGGGCGTGTGAGGCTTCATTATTCAGGAATTGCTTAGTGTTGCGTTCATGTCGAAAATCACCACCCTTAACCACATAATATTTACAACTTAAAGACACTTTATTTTCTTTACGATATAATGGTTCCTTTTTCCTGTTCACTTTAAGAATTGATTATGATTAGCAAATATATAAAGCTGCTATCTGGCTTGCAAATTAGATGTTTTACCTTTTTAGTTCTCGCGGACCTTTTTTCGAGACTCTGCAAGAGCAGAATAGATAAATCCGAAATCCTTCTTCCCCCTTTGGCCTCAAAATCATAACTTCGCCAATTCAGAAAAGAGGACAAGATTTTGGATTATTTAAAGGGATTAAACCCGGCCCAGCGCGATGCAGTATTGCAGATGAACGGACCGGTAATGATCATTGCGGGTGCAGGTTCGGGCAAAACAAGGGTGATCACCATGCGGGTGGCACACCTCGTTGCCAGCGGGGTTGATGCTTTTAATATACTGGTGCTCACCTTTACCAATAAGGCCGCCAAAGAGATGCGTGAGCGTATTATGCACGTAGTAGGTGCTGAGGCGAAAAATATCTGGATGGGTACCTTTCACTCCGTTTTTGCTAAAATACTGCGTGTAGAGGCTGATAAGATAGGCTATCCAAACAATTTCACTATATATGATACCGACGACAGCAAAAGCGTGATCAGGGCCATTTTAAAAGAGATGAGCCTGGACGATAAGCTGTATAATCCAAACTTTGTATATAACCGCATCTCTGGGGCCAAAAATAACCTGATCTCGTGGCAGGAATACCAACAGAATGAGCAGATACAGGCCGATGATTTCTCATCAGGCCGCGGGCAATTGGGTGTTATCTATGAGACCTATGCCAAACGCTGTTACCGCGCCGGGGCGATGGATTTTGACGACCTGCTTTTTAAAACCAATGAGCTGCTCAAAAACTATCCTGATGTGCTGAACAAATACCAGCACAAGTTTAAATACCTGATGGTGGATGAGTACCAGGATACCAACTTTTCACAATACCTCATTGTAAAGAAACTGGCTGCTGTTAACGAGAATATTTGCGTGGTGGGCGATGATGCGCAAAGTATATATGCCTTCCGCGGCGCCAATATCCAGAACATCCTGAATTTTGAGAAGGACTATCCTGATCTGAAGGTTTTCAAACTGGAGCAAAACTATCGGTCTACTCAAAATATAGTAAATGTTGCCAATAGCATTATCGCCAATAATAAGGAGCAGCTTAAAAAGAATGTATTCTCTGAAAAAGAGGAAGGCGACAAGATAAAAATAATGCGCGCCTTTAGCGATAACGAGGAAGGAAAGATCGTTGCAGAGAATATCATGCAGGAAAGATCGACCCGTGGCATGAAATGGCACGATTTCGCTATCCTGTACCGCACTAATGCCCAGTCCCGCTCCATGGAAGAGGCGTTGCGCAAACTGAATATCCCTTATAAAATATACGGTGGTCAATCCTTTTATCAACGTAAAGAAATTAAGGACCTGATCGCCTATTTCAGGCTGACCATTAACCCAAGTGATGAAGAGGCGTTGAAGAGGGTGATCAATTACCCGCGCCGCGGCATAGGCGATACGACGGTTGACAGGATCATTCTCAGCGCCGGTCAGCATATGGTTAGCGTATGGGAGGTGGTGATCAATCCGTCAAAATACCTGGATGGCCGCAGTTCGGCGTCAGTGGGCACGTTTGCCACTATGATACAGAGCTTCCAGGTAATCACAAAGGCACAATCAGCTTATGATGCTGCATTGCATATTGCACAGCACTCGGGCATCTTAAAGGACCTTTACGAGGATAAATCTGTTGAAGGTGTTAACCGGCATGAGAATATACAGGAATTGCTGAATGGTATCAAAGAATTTTCGGAGCGGGAAGATATTGAAGAAAAAGGGCTCGAGGTTTTTATGCAGGATGTTGCCCTTTTGACCAATGACGATAAAACAGATAATAAAGATGCGGATACCGTCTCCCTGATGACCATTCACTCGGCCAAGGGGCTTGAGTTTCCGCAGGTATTTGTGGTGGGTCTTGAAGAAAACCTTTTCCCTTCGCAAATGTCGCTCAACTCGCGTAGCGACCTTGAGGAAGAAAGGCGCCTGTTCTATGTAGCTGTTACCCGTGCTGAACGCAAGCTGAACATCAGCTACGCTACATCACGGTTTAAATTCGGCACATTGATCAGTTGCGAGCCCAGCCGTTTCCTTGACGAGATAGATGCACGTTACCTTGAATTGGATTTCACCGCTAAGCCGGCAGCAAGCAACAACCCGTTTTTTGATGATGAGCGCAACTCATGGAACAAACGCAGCACTGCTGATACATTTTCGAAACCCAAACCTGCGGCAACAGTTAAAACAACCTCTATCCTTGCAAAGGCACATGTACCCTCAGCCGGGTTTGCGCCATCCGATACCAGTAACCTGCAAGTGGGCATGGAGGTTGAGCACGAACGTTTCGGTTTTGGCAAAGTAATTAGCCTTGAAGGAAACAAACCGGATGTAAAAGCCACCATTTTCTTCAAGGAAATAGGTCAAAAGCAATTGCTTTTGAAATTTGCGAAACTGCGCGTACTATAAATAATTAACTAATTGTTTATAGTCTTATTTAATAAACAAGCATAGCAAATAAGTATTTCGAATTACCTTAATTCATTGAGAATTGGTTAATATTCCATGACAAATATTTCTAATTTGTAGAATAATTTCCCCAATACTACCCGCAACAAAATTGCTTAATACGTAAAATGCTTTAATTCAGCCGTAAATTCAATATGGCACACAGTTTGGATTAAGATTCAAACCCTTAAACAATTTAGACACTGAATTATGAGCGACCAAACCAAAAGAACCGCAAACAAATCTATCGGTAAAAGCATCCGGATTTTACGTCACCAACATGGCTGGAGCCAGGAAGATATTGCAAATCGCCTTGGCATTTCAATACCTGCATTTTCAAAAATTGAAACCGGTGTTACCGATGTTAACTTATCACGTCTTGAACAAATTGCCAACATATATGAAGTTAGCGTTGTTCAGTTATTAACTGTTGACAATGAACAGGCTGAAGTTGCCCCTTCACATTTGAACCTTATTCAAAAGAAGTTAATTGACCGCGAAAGCGAAATTGCTACATTACAACGTAAAGTGATTGAGTTGTATGAAGAGCTTCGTAACAAGGGTTCAATGGCCAGCTAATCAGCTGGTTTGTTTAGTAAAAACTACATTTTAAGCTCAATTCATCATTTATTATACAATAAATGATGAAGGGCTTATTTTGTTATTTTAAATACAAGGAAATAATCTTAATTAGAAAAATTAAAGATTGACCTTAAATCAAATAACCTCGAAATTATCTAATAAATTCTCAAAATACTTCTTTTTGGAGTAACTATTGCGGTTAGTCGGTATAATTACCGAATTTGTAATGCTTAATTATCTGATTTCAATACCCAAAAATGGCGCCCTCAAAGAGGAAATCATCCACGACCCTGAAAGTAAAT
>Ga0307517_10002529_pt1 | contig 29143 bp, 26 predicted proteins | sample 23_EM_MG_FD_194515 | JGI IMG/M metagenome (GOLD analysis project Ga0307517, IMG submission 194515) | Populus trichocarpa ectomycorrhiza microbial communities from riparian zone in the Pacific Northwest, United States - 23_EM | ecosystem: Host-associated > Plants > Roots > Unclassified | place... | reverse complement strand
TCAGGCGGTACTACCCGCAGGGCGGCCAAAATGGTTTGCCTTGACCTGGATCACCCTGAGATCGAAGGCTTTGTGAACTGGAAAGTTGAAGAAGAAAAGAAAGTAGCTGCTTTGATAGCTGCAGGTTACTCTTCAGACTATGAAGGCGAAGCTTACCGCACCGTATCCGGCCAAAACTCAAATAACTCTGTTCGTGTCCCTAATGAATTCTTCCATGCGCTGAATTCAGGAAAAGACTGGGAATTGAAAGGCCGTATGAATGGCAAAACTGTAAAAACCATATCCTCACAAAAATTATGGGATGATATCGCTTTTGCAGCATGGGCCTGCGCCGATCCGGGTATACAATATGACAGCACCATTAACGAATGGCATACTTGTCCTGAAGGCGGCCGTATCAACGCATCTAATCCATGCTCGGAGTACATGTTCCTGGATAATACCGCATGTAACCTGGCATCGATCAACCTTGCTCATTATTTTAATGAAAAGACCCGCGTTTTTGATGTAAAAGGGTTTGAGCACTCCTGCCGCATCTGGACCATCGTGCTGGAAATATCTGTATTGATGGCACAGTTCCCTTCAAAGGAAGTTGCCCAGCTTTCATATGACTACCGTACTTTAGGCTTAGGTTATGCTAATTTGGGATCAGCCTTAATGGTAAACGGTATCCCTTACGATAGCGACAAAGCGCGTGCTATTGGTGGTGCCATCACCGCTATCATGACCGGTACAGCTTATGCTACTTCAGCCGAGCTTGCCCGCGAATTAGGGCCATTCAGCCGTTACGAAGAAAATAAAAAGCATATGCTGCGTGTAATGCGCAACCACCGCTATGCTGCATATAATTCTACAGAGAACTACGAAAATCTTGAAATACATCCTCCGGGCATCGACCAGAAATATTGCCCTGATTACCTGCTTTCGGCAGCATGCAATGCATGGGACAAGGCTGTTGAAATGGGTGAACAATATGGCTACCGCAATGCCCAAACTACCGTTATAGCTCCAACAGGAACTATCGGTTTGGTAATGGATTGCGATACCACAGGTATTGAACCTGATTTTGCACTGGTTAAATTCAAAAAACTATCAGGTGGAGGTTACTTCAAGATCATCAACCAGGCTGTACCTGAGGCTTTGAAAAACCTGGGTTACCAGGAGCATGAAGTAACGGCCATAGTAAATTATGCAAAAGGATCTGCAAGCTTGATAGGTGCCCCGCACATCAATGTGGATACCCTAAAAGCAAAAGGCTTTACCGAAGCTGAATTGGAAAAACTGGATAAAGGCCTGGTATCTGCATTCGAGATCAGCTTTGCATTCAACATCTGGTCGTTAGGCGAAGATTGCCTGAAACGTTTGGGATTGACTGCTGAGCAATACAATGCAGCTGATTTTAACGTATTGCGCTCTTTAGGTTTCACCAAAAAACAAATTGCTGAAGCCAACGAATACATCTGCGGTACCATGACCCTTGAAGGTGCTCCATATTTAAAAACTGAGCACTATCCAATATTCGATTGTGCTAACAAATGCGGTGCTAAAGGCGAACGTTATATCCACGCTCACGGCCACATCAAAATGATGGCTGCTGCACAGCCTTTCCTGTCGGGTGCTATCTCAAAAACTATCAACCTGCCAAATGAGGCTAAAGTAGAAGAGATAAAAGACTGCTACGAACTTTCATGGACTTTAGGCTTAAAAGCCAATGCGCTTTACCGCGATGGTTGCAAATTATCTCAGCCGTTATCAACCAAATCTGATAAGAAAGAGGATGCGGAAGATAAACTGGATAGCGTTGAAGAAGTATTGGGTGAAGCTGCAAACGTTAAGTTAAGCGACCTTACACCTGAGCAGGTACTGGAAGCTGCGGTAGCTATTATGGAGAAATCCAAAGATACCAACTTTATGCGCCAGCTATCACGTGTGGTACAAAAGAAGAGCCTGCCATACAAACGCCGTGGCTATACCCAAAAAGCAAGCATCGACGGGCAGACTGTGTTTGTGCGCACCGGCGAATATGAGGACGGAACATTAGGCGAGATATTCGTGGATATGCACAAAGAAGGTGCAACCTTCCGTTCGCTGATGAACTGCTTCGCTATAGCTGTTTCGGTTGGTTTACAATACGGCGTACCGCTGGAAGAATACGTGGAGAAATTTACCTTCACCCGTTTTGAGCCTGCCGGTATGGTAGTTGGCCATGCCAACATCAAGAGTGCAACATCTATTATCGATTATATATTCAGGATGCTGGGTTATGAATACCTTGACCGCAGTGACCTGGTACATGTGATAACCGAACAAAGAGGTGTTACCGGTAACCCGCAAATGGAAGATGAAGACATCAACCCTGATACCAGCAACGTTTACCAGCCTGCCCCTGAAAAAGTATCGGCGGATGCAGGCAAGAAACAAGGCATGAGCCTTGACCTGAGCATGGGTGTGCAAAGCGATGCACCATCATGCAACGTGTGCGGCCATACTACTATACGCTCGGGCACTTGTTACAAATGCCTGAACTGCGGTAACTCGATGGGTTGCTCTTAATAGCTGAAAAGGCTGCGTGAAAGCGTAAAGAAACAAGCTATTAGTAAAATTGGCTTTTAAGCTCAGTTTTATAATGGTTAATGTGTGTGAGCCCTGGCCTTGTGCCGGGGCTTTTTTTATCAGCTAAACTCACCTTTTAAAATTCTGATAAATTATTAGGGAATATATTTATGTAACTTAGATTACTTAATCAAACCTAAAAATTTAAACCATGAAAAAACTAGCACTATTGTTTACCATGCTGGTAACTGCCTTTACTTATGCCACAGTACATGCCCAAAGTAAGGACCAGATCGTTGCCGATTGGCAGCGGGCCAAAAACTATACCAAGGCTTATCTTGATGCTATGCCTGATGACGGCTACGGCTTTAAGCCGACACCCGAGATGCGGACTTTTGCCGGTCAAATGCTGCATCTTGCTGATGGTAATTATGGCATAGTGAGCACAGCAACAGGCAAAGCAAATCCTCTTGGAAAAGTATCGGTAGAGAAAACTCTCGCACAAACCAAAGAAGCCACTACAAAAGCGGTAATGGATAGCTATGACTTTGTGATCGCAGCCGTACAAGGCATGACGCCTGAACAATTACAGGAAACTATGAAAATGGGTGGAAAGGATCTTGCAAAAGCTACCCTGATAGGCAAAGCATTTGAACACCAAACACATCACAGGGGGCAAACAGTGGCCTATCTGCGTTTAAAAGGAGTAACGCCACCGGGTGAAATGTTGTTTTAAACAAACCCTTACAAAAATAGAAGGCAGGTATCTGATGATACCTGCCTTTTTTATTGGCAAAATAATAACATAGCACCGTTAACTGTAAAATATATTCCGGCTAACGTGCGCCCATTCATTATTTAAAGCGTACCTTTCGTGAAATCGATACTATAGTCCACAAAGGCCTGCTTTTCTTCTTCTTAGGCAAATCCTTTTTCTACCTTCTAACACGGCTACTTTAAATTTTAACATGTTCAATATTGAACGTGCATCCGGATAAAACTTTTAAATAATACTACCATGAGCAAAGACAGACAAATGATGAAAGATAAAAAGAAACCTGCTAATCCGCTTGGCAAAAAAGCGCCGTCTGATTACCAGGCAGGAAAGTCTTCAGTATCCAAAATAGACATCATCCCTATTAAGAAAAAATAAGTAAATATGATCACAAGAACAATAGAATCTGAAGCAAGGGAGTATGTATATGACCTGAAGAATTGTGCAAGCGAGTTTGGTTTTAACAACCAGGAGTGCTGGCAATTTAGCCTGGTTACCGATTTGGAAAAGACAAAAATTGAAAAGGATTACTATCCTACAGTATCTGCCCATCCTGCCCAGGAGGTTTTGTTTGAATTTTTAAGACTGGTTAAAGATAAATTGACGCTGCCTTTAAACAAGGAAGAATATGGCTTTGATATTAATTCACCCAATCATAAAAACGTAAGGCACCTGATCGCTTTTAATCCTAAAATGCACCGTTAAAGCATACGGGACTATAAAACAGAAAAGCGGGTATCGATAAAATTCCCGCTTTTTTGTTTTAATTCTATTATTATTTATTAATCAATATCATTTGTATTGTTCAGCAAGCCATCTTTAAATACATGCTTTGGCTCATCTGTAAATGGAGATGTTTTAGTAAATATACCCAGGAAAAATACTAACCCTCCTAAAAGAAGCTGCGGCAAGAACACGTGTGGCGCATAAGCGTACACCCATGGTGATGCCATCAGGAATGATCCGCCAACCACATCTATAAAGCAGTGCATCGGCACAGGGAATACATTCATGAAACCAAATTTATGTTTGCTGAATATAGCCATGATCAATTGCAGCCATCCGAATATCAAAGGCAAAAAGAATGAGGCTCCGCCTACATGAATAAACCCGAACAGCCATGGAGATGACATCAGGGTTATAGCTACCACATAATTTAAGAATCCGTAAGTTGATGTTGATATGAATGGTTTCATTTTTTAAACGTGTTGATAGCGCAAAATTAATCTTTATTCTAAAGTTTACAACTCAAACTTTAAAGCTTTTAAAATTAAAGAGGCTATATCTGCAGACATAACCTCTTTTTTATACTGATCAGGTTAATTTTTTAATACGCCCTGGCTTTTTTCTTAACAATGAGCGAAGCAATAAAAGCAAAAAAACCTAATATCAATCCGAAACCTATGCCAAAAAGTGGGCCCATTATCAACATAGCTAACCGGGGATGAGCAGGCAAAAAAGGATGTTCTGCCGACATCTTTACAACACTTGGGTGATTTGTAATATAAGTGCTGTAAAAAATAATGTGGGCTGCGGTTATCCAGATACAATTAACCAGGCTTACACAAAAGCCATGCAGGAAATATTTTTTGCTTACCGTTTTGGCTATAACATAAGCAGAAAAAATAAAGATAAACAGCCAGAATATCGGCTCAGCTTTTTCGGGTATCAGAAATACAGTCGCGACCGCCATAATCAGCCCGAAAACCGACAATTGAAAGATAATTTTCCAGTTCATTTGATGAGAAGTTTTAGTGAGAGTGATTTGATTTCGTTATAGCAGTTCATAAATGGCTTATATAAAATTAATAAAAACCATTTACAAATAACTAATAATCAGCAAATAAGAAAACAACCGTACTACTTAGGGAGATTCGCCTGCTTTTGAGCAGCTTCTTTCGTTTGTATTACGACAACCCCGTTTAATGCTTTTTTACCGTATATACCTGCATAAACCTCTTTGGCCGGTTGTTGCTTGAGTACTCTTATCGATGCAATACCATTGGGATTTAAGTTATTGAGGTCAGGTACTGCTTTTCCGTCCACAACATATAACGGATCCATTTGCGTATCCAAACCAATCAGAATAGTTCCTGTATTTCTTATAGTATCCTTAGGTACAATATAAGTTACCTTATCCGGAATTACTAATTTGGTTTTAGCAACAGCAACGTCGGATAAAGTATCAGGTGGAGGGTCTTTTGATATCGCAAAACTTATTGGTATAGTATATCTTACCCTTACTTTGTGACCGTTCTGATATCCAGGCTCCCATTTGGGGGACAATTTCAGCACGCGTACCGCTTCATTAGCTGCTCCAAAGCCGATGTCTTTTACAGTTTTTATATCTGAAAGCGAGCCATCGGTCTCAACAGTCATTGATATGATCACTTTACCCTGTACATTCTTATTGAGCATGGCATCAGGGTATTGAATATTTTTACTCAAAAAGTGATAAAATTCAGTCATTCCGCCCTTAAATTCCGGCTCCTCCTCGGCAGTAATAAAAACGGGCTCATCAACATGTTTACTTGTTACTGCAGACGGAGTTTCCAGATCATTCAGTTCATATACAGAATCTTTTACCTGCGGCTTTTCGGTATTTTCGACATGTACGGCTTTAACATTTTCTTTAATGGCAACGGGGCTGAATGAAACCGCTGTTTTCATCAGTAAATGCTCGGCTTTAGTTTTGATAAGCTTTACCGTTTCACTTTTACTTATGGTAACTGACGCCAGTACCATCATTAATACAAACAAGGGTGCAGACAATCCGTATTTTACAAGTGCAATATATTGCGACCTGCTTTTTTGAAGCATAATGATACGCTGTTTGAGCAGGCTATGATTAAAAAAAGGATTTACTAACTGGTGGGGCGTTTTGAAAGTTTGGCTGAGTAACAGCATGGCATATTCAGCTTTATCAATACCATTTTCCAAAGCCTGCCTGTCGGCAATGTACTCGTGGATATGCTTAACCTCTAAGCGGTAAAAATATACTACCGGGTTAAACCAGTTTATAATTGCCACTGTTTCTATTAGCAATACATCCAAAGAATGCCATTGATTGGCGTGGGCCTGCTCGTGGGCCGCTATCACTTCAAGATTGTCAAGATTTGCTCCCAGCCTGATACTCTTAAAAAATGAAAATGCTCCTGATGATTCGGGCTTTTCAATAACTTTTCGGAGGGATATTAATTGCCATATAAACCGGGTGATCAGTATGGCCGCTCCTACAGTATAAATTATCAGCATTATTTGACCGACAGTAAGATGATGTTCCTGGATGTTTTTAAGCCGATAAACCAGTATAGGGGCACCGTATAGTGATAAAGTGTGTTGTACTTTTTGAGTGATAAATAGACTTCGTATCCAGTCGGAATGTATTACCGGTATAAGAAAAGACAAAATAGCTGATGAGACAAGGAATATCCGGTTAAGGTGAAAGAATGTTTCCCGCCGTAGTAACAAAGCATAAAACCCGTAAAACAATACCAGGTATAGGTTTACCAGTAATAAATATTGCCACCAGCTCATATTTTCATTTTTCTTTGAGTTTCTCGATCAGCTTCATGATCTCGTCAGCTTCTTTAAGGTCGATTTTTTCTTTCTTTACAAAAAAGGAGAACATATGCTTGACAGAATTATCAAAATATCCGCTCAAAAGCTTTTCAGTAGCAAATCCTTGGTACTGCTCTTTACTGATGATGGGGAAATATTCGTGGCTTTTGCCAAAGGCGGTATGGTCAACAAAGCCCTTTGCTTCAAGAATACGTATAAATGTAGATACTGTATTATAGGCCGGTTTTGGTTCAGGCAATGTATCGATCACATCCTTTACAAAGCCTTTTTTAAGCTGCCAAAGTACCTGCATAATCTGCTCTTCCGCACGGGTAAGTTCTTTTATTTCCATGATTGTTTATAAAAAATGTTTCGGCTGGTAAGGCTTAGGGTATTTGGTCAACTTAAAGATATAAACTAATATCAGAAAAAGCAACTAAGCACTTAGTTTTTTAACAAAAAAACCTCCGGGTATCTCCGGAGGTTTTTAATAAATTCTTTGAATTACTTTAGTTGGTGCTCTGTGCTTTAGGCAGTTCCACTCTTGGAATCATTTCCTGGCGCTGAGCAGTATTATATACAAATGATGCCACTATTGTTGCAGCCTGTTTCAGATCATCCTCGCTCAGGCGGTCATAGGTATCCTGGTTACTGTGGTGTGTGCGGGTACCATAATCCATCGCATCCTGGATAAACTGGAAGCCTGGTATACCTACGGCATCAAACGATAAGTGATCAGTACCACCGGTATTCCTTATAGTAATGGTGCCTGCACCGAGGTCCTTAAATGGCTCGAACCATGGTTTAAAAACAGTCGCTGCTGCCGAATCACCTTGCAGATAAATCCCACGGATTTTTCCGGTGCCATTATCCAGGTTATAATAGGCCGAAACTTTTGCCTGCTCCGGCTTTAACTCCATTGTTTTGGGGTCGCCAAAATGGTTCAACACATAATATCGCGAACCAAACAAACCCTGCTCCTCTGAGCTCCATAACGCGATGCGGATGGTACGTTTCGGTTTAAAGCCGGTAGCTTTTAATATGCGTATGGCTTCCAGCATCACCGCACTGCCGGCAGCGTTATCTGTAGCGCCAGTGGCAGCATGCCAAGAGTCGAGGTGACCTCCTATCATCACGATCTGGTCTTTGAGCTTTTTGTCGGTGCCGGGTATTTCAGCCACCACATCATATCCCTGCAGATCATCGGTAAAGAATTGTGTTTTGATATCGGCCTCCATTTCCACCTTTTGGCCTGCTTTTACCAAACGCAAAATGCGCAGATAATCCTCTCCGCTGGTTTCCACCTCAGGGGCCGCGGTTTTAGCGGTATCAGCATAAGATGCACCGTTCGTTGTGAATACAGTACCATCGGTACCGCGTGCCATGCTCAGGATCAGGCCCACATTTTCCTTTTGTAAGAAGCTACTTATAGCTGCACGCAGGGCGCGTGTTTTTTGCATGGCAATAAATTGGGGCGAGTTACGATCAGGTGCCCTGCGTTGAGCAAGCTGAGCGGTAGCTTTGGCCATCTCATCCAGTTCTGCATCCGTGTAACGGGAAAGGTCTGGCTTTTCGCTGCGGGTTACTTTTGTTTTTGTATCGAATATTACAACTTTCCCTGCGAGCTTTCCTTTATACCGATCAAGGTCGGTAACGGTATCTGCTTTAACCAATATAACTTCGCTTTTGATAGGGCCGTTTGTACCGGACGTCCATGCTTTCGGGATAGCTATAATAGCATGATAATACGGTACCGTAATAGCCGCATAGTTTTTCTGTACTTCCCAGCCTTTACCAAACTTGCCCCAGGGCTCTAGTTTAGCATTTTCCAATCCCCAGCTTTTTAATTGATTTACTGCCCAGTTCTGCGCCCTTTTAAGACCCGGAGAACCCGCCAGCCTGGGGCCGGCAACATCTGTAAGATAAAAAGCGGTTTCCATTACTTTTGAATGGTTCAGTCCTTCATCCCGTATCTTTTGGACTGCTGCAGCATCAGGTGATTCCTGAGCAAAAACAGAACCCGCCATTCCGGCCATCATTATGCCGGAAAATAGTAGTTTCCTTTTCATTCTATAAGATCAGTTAATAGTTAAGAATAAACAAACCTATCTATTTTATATCTAATTTATTGCGTGACGAGGCTAACAAATTTGTTACAGTAAATTTGTATTTTAAAGTATCTTTGAGTTATGAGTTCGTACCGTTTAGATAGGACAGCATTTAAGGCACAAACAGCTGCAGAAGCCTCCAATCACGCTTCGTATTATAAAAAGCTAACCTGGCAGGAAAGGCTTCGAATAGCTAATTATTTAAATAGCGTAGCATATAATTATCCTGAGAACGAACCTCCCAAGTTAAATAGAAATGTCTTTAGTGTCAGGGCTCGTAAATAAATATGGGTAATATTTTTAACGAAGATTTCAGGGATTTTATTCGTCAATTTAATAGCTACGACGTAAGATATATTCTGGTTGGTGGTTATTCGGTTATTCTTCATGGCTATTCAAGAACAACCGGTGATATGGATGTCTGGGTTGACCGAACATTGGAAAACTATAATAAAATAAAACTTGCATTTCTTGATTTTGGCATGCCGGTTTTTGATATGACTGAGGATAACTTTTTAAGTCATCCTAAGTGGGATGTATTTACGTTTGGCACACCTCCATCCTCAATTGATGTGATGGTAAAAGTAAAGGGGCTAAATTTTGATGAATGTTACAATGATGCTGTTTTTTTTGAAGAAGATGGCTTACAGATAAGAACTATACATTTCAATAATTTAATAAGTGCGAAAAAAGCATCAGGTCGTTCGAAAGACCTTGATGATTTAGAAAATCTAATACCTTAAATAAAACAATGCTCAAATCTGCCGTACCTATTTTAGCTTCATTAAATGAAGAAGAAACCATTAAATTTTACACTGAAAAACTTGGCTTTACTTTTCATTCCAGTTGGGAAGGCTATCTTATTTTGAGTAAGAATAAGGTATTTGTCCACCTATGGCCATGTAATGATAAAGAGATACCAAAAAATACCGGGTGCTATGTTAACGTAACAGAGATAGACAAGCTATATGCTCAATACGAACCGCTTGGTATTGTACATCCAAACGGTAAGCTCGAGGAAAAGCCCTGGAAGATGAAGCAATTCAGCGTATTGGATAACAATGGCAACATTATCCATTTTGGTGAGGATATGGATGATGATTAATTAAAAAAATTATCAATGAAATATAAGACACTGCTAGCTCTACTATTTTGTACTATTACAAGTGGTCATTACTCTTTTGCCCAGACATTACCATATGCACAAGTTACTATTGGCCAGGAGCCGAACAGGGTTTTCTCATTTACAAAAAATTGGGCTTATCCCTGGAATGTAGTAAGAGATGATAATGGGAATTTCTCAAAAACAGAAGATGGGGAAATTACCTCAAAGGATACAGTTCACTTGTACTTTACAGCTAATTGCAAAACAAATGTCCAGGGAAGCTATAGTATAAGATATTGCTACGCCACAAAAAAGGCTGGAAATATAAAATTGAATTTCTCTGATGGCCTGCCCGCTTATGCAAGCAAATTTGATGTTAATATTGAAAAGGATAGATTCTCATTTAGTCCAAGTCTGATATATCCCGAAATGGTTATAGGAGAAAAGAGGTCTTGCAGAGTAACTAAGAACAAGCTTATACTCTATCAAAAGAATTATATTATTTCAAAAGAGGTCAGTGGATATGTTGATGCTGAATTTATTGAAACAACTTCTGTTGCAGGAAAAAAACCAGAAAGCCATAAATATTACTTTCGAGGATATTTTAAAACACTGATAAAGGCATCTTAATTGATCAGCAGCTTATATCCCCTGCCATGAACATTAATGATCTCTACATTTGAATCGTCCTTCAGGTACTTGCGAATCTTGCTCAGGAAAACATCCATACTGCGGCCGTTAAAGTAATTATCGTCGTGCCATATGTTGAGCAAGGCTTCTTCGCGGGTAAGCACTTCGTTTTTACGGAGGCATAACAGACGGAGTAGTTCAGCCTCTTTGGTTGACAACTTTTGGTGATTTTCACCAGCAGATATCATTTGTGAGGTATAATCAAAATTGTAGCGGCCGATCTTGAAGTGGGTCTGCTTTTCTTCTTCGCTCTTTTCATTATTATTCACCCTTTTCAGCAAAGCATTTATCCGAAGCAATAATTCTTCTATCCGGAAAGGCTTGGTGATATAATCATCGCCACCCAAATTAAACGCCTGGGTTTTATCTTCTATCATGCCTTTGGCAGTGGCAAAAATAATAGGCACCTGGGCGTTGAACTTCCTGATCTCCTTGCCTAAAGTAAAACCGTCTTTTTTAGGCATCATCACATCCAGTATCAGCAGATCAAAATTTTGCCTGGTAAATGTCTTCAACCCTTCCTCTCCGTCTTTACACAATACAACTTCAAATTTTCCTTTCAGTTGCAGGTAATCCTGTAAAAGTAAGCCAAGGTTAGGATCGTCCTCCACCAATAATATTTTCTTCATGCTTTAGGATATATGGAATTTCATCTCAAACTCAGAGCCTTTTTCTTTTTCTGATTTAACGCTTATAGTTCCGTTAAGCTTCTTTACAATGGTATTGACATAGCTCAGACCCAAACCAAACCCTTTCACATCATGCAGGTTTCCCGTCGGGATGCGGTAGAATTGCTCAAATATCCTTGTCTGCTGATCGCGGTTCATGCCGATGCCCTTATCAGCAACACGGATAACCACCTCGTCATTTTTGTTGAATGTACTGATAGTGATCTCAGGCACTTCAGGGCTATATTTTATTGCGTTATCGATCAGGTTATAAAGCACATTCGAAAAATGAAGTTCATCTGCTTCGATCATTGGCTTTTGAGCATTAAGATTCAGATTAGCAACAACCTGGTATTTCTGCAATTTAAGCGACATACTATCCAGCACCGTAGTCACCATTTCATTTACATCCAGCTGCTTAATATCCAGCCTGAACTCGTTCTTTTCAATACGCGCTATATTCAATACACGCTCAATGTGGTTACCCAACCTTTGATTTTCCTCGAAGATGATATTGGCAAGACGTGCAACCCGGCCTTTATCTTCTATGATCTCCTGATCTTTTAATGCTTCGCTGGCGATCATGATGGTGGATACCGGAGTTTTAAACTCGTGGGTCATATTATTGATGAAATCCATCTTCATTTCTGATATCTTCTTTTGTCTCAGGATAGAGAAGATGGTATAACCAAAGCACACGATCAGTACCAGCAGCAAAGCACCGGAAGTAGCCATCGAGGCGGTCATCTTTGCCAATATCAATGAGTTCTTTTTGGGGAACGATATCTTTATCCTGCCGGGGTCATTAATCACCTCCTTACTGAATATCGACACCTGGTAAACATTTGCAGGTATAATATTTTCTTTAGTATCATCCACATAGGCCGCATTGGAATATAAAAGGGAATCGCTGTTATAGGTACTAACCGAATAGTTGAAAGGCAGGAAAATTCCCTTGTTGTGCAGCTCAAACCTAAGCAATGAATCGATCCAGAAAGGATTAAGGCGCTTTTTTAGCGGTTCGTTTGATTTCTGGTATTCGTCCGCCAGGTTAGCGATAACATTTGACTGAGTACTTTTTTGAAGGTTTTGTATAGAGTCCTCCTCAAGCATTTTTTTTACTTCTTTAAACCTGCGCTCACTTTTTTTACGCTCCTGTTCCCGTTGCCAATAAGGATCAATCTGCACTACCGGTATCACCTGCTTTCCAAATTGAGGGTCCATATAATCCACCAGTAGTGTATCATATTTGTGCAGCTTCATCGACTTTCTTTTAAACGCAGGATTAGCCGGTCCTCTTACTATTTTAGGATCGGTCATGCGTTGATGAATATTGCCGAACTCGTCCGTATATTCTTCGTACCGAAAATGCAGGTTTAACTCGCCCGATTGAGCCATGTTATAAAATTCTTCATCCAGTTGATTGCTTAATATTACCTTTTTCAGGCTATCACGCAATAAGTTCAATCTCTTTTCGCGGGCGGTCAGTTTCCTCTTTACGGGTTGGTTAAAATTTATCTTTGTGTATTTAGTCTCTACCGAGGTTACAAAAGTGCGATGCACGGAAGCAACCTTTTTGTCCTGCATTTTATCAAATACCTGCGCTTTTTTGTTCAGAAAGTTGATAGCGTCTTGTTTGGTCAATTTTGATACCACATTATTTAAGGCATCGTTAACCGAGCGGTCAAACAGATCCGATTGGGTTTGATACGATTGCCGCAGAAAATATAACTGCATAGACATCACACCCAAAAGCGCAAATCCCATCAACCCGATAATAAGGCCTATACTTTTCTTCTTCATCCCTACAGCAAAAATATTTTAAATAAGCTCAATATGCTTGCATTTAACAATTTTTAACATATTCTGTCAAAGATTTAACATCTTGAAATAGAATAGCTTGTTAACTTTGATATCATCAAATTTAAACAATATCGCATGAAGACGTATTGGATTAAACCCGGTTTCGAATTAATTTTCGCTATAAGCCTCATTGCCATAATGGCCATCCCTCCACTTGTTTGTGCCCAGGGTACAAAAAATATGGATATAAGAATAATCAATGGCGACACCACTATTAATGGTAAAAACATTAGAGAGCTTTCGACAGACGACCGTAAACAGGCCCTCAAAGACATTGATAATTTAAGCGCGCCCGAAAACAACGGCAGGCAGCGAATTATAATACGGAAAAGAGGGTTGGCCGACACCGGCTCGGGCAAGATCATGCTTAAGCGTCGTTTCTATCATAACGATGATATGGCCGATATGCACGAGTTCTTTAACGATAGTACAAAGCATTTATTTAAGTTTAAAATGATGAAGCCTAATGGATTTGATTCCACCTTCACATTTAACTATAAAATGCATATGGATCCTGAGGACCGGTTTGAAGACCGGGATTTCAATTTCCGTATGCGTGATCCATGGAGGGAAAACTTCCACCACAGGAATGTACAGCGCTTCGATTATGCCAATACCGGCAGTGATGGTATCAGTACCCATACAAGTTTTAGGGTAAGTGATGCTTCACCTGAGAAACTAAAAAACACGACCGGCACCGAAAAAGCAGACCTGGAAATAAAGGACCTGAACCTGGTACCGGAGTTTTCGTCAGGTAAAACATTATTAATGTTCAGCCTTGTATCAAAGTCAGTTGCCGAGGTTAAGTTTACCGATAATGAAGGAAAACTAATCTGGAGCGATAAAACAGTGAACGGCAGCTTTAATAAAAGCTTTCCGCTTGGGTTGAACGGCGTATACTTCTTGCAGATAAAACAAGCAGGCAAGATTGCGCTGAAAAGGATTGTTAAAGAAGAGTAAGCAGGATTAATACTAAGAAAAAGAAGGCCCTTCACGGGCCTTTTTGTTGACTGATCATTTTGCTTTAATAAACTTCAGCGCATATGAATCCAGGCAATACCGCAAGCCAGTCGGCGCAGGGCCATCATCAAATACATGGCCAAGATGAAGCCCGGTACTGCGTTCAACTACCTCATCCCGCACCATGCCATCCGAATTGTCTTTGATTATCATAATCACTTTTGGGTCGATCGGCTTAAAAAAGCTTGGCCATCCGGTACCCGAATCAAATTTGGCATCGGAGCTGAACAAGGGCTTGCCGGTGGCAGCACTTACATAAATCCCTTTTTCGTGATTATCCCAATAAGGATTATGAAATGGCGGCTCGGTGCCTTTGTTTACCATGATATCATAAGCATCCGGTGATAATACCTTTTTCCAGTAGGCATTTGGCTTTGCTTCAGGAAATTTTTTCACATCTTCCGAGCTGCCGGGAACTACTTTTCCCGTCGATTGAGACTGGCCGCAGGCACTTAGTATCATTAAAAAGAAGGCAACGAGAATCAGATTAACTTTTTTCATATTCATTATCAAAATGTTATATATTTTACTTATATTTATTTGTCGAAAAACAGTACTACTCCTTACAGGAAATTCCTAAAAAATTTAAACTATTATATTTTGTTATTTTTTATCAATCTTATTTAATTGATTAATTAATAAATAATATAGGAATTAGTTTCAAACAAATGTTGAGCAACTTTAATTGCCAACAATATATAACTGATATTCAATACTATATCGGGGAATTTTTTACCCAACAAAACCTAATTTTCTACAGAGATTGCGGAATATAATTCCCGATTTTTGATATATGATTAAACTTAATTTGTAAAAAGGGTCAAATTGTTAATAAAAACGCAATTGTTAATAACGGGCACGGTAATTGCGTATTTTCTTCACCATAATTCAAATACCAAATGAATACGTACACATTAGTAGGGGTGATCATAACCGTTTTACCGATAGTATTAATTATCGCAACGGTAATTATTAGAGGCAAAAAGTTGTTCGATTAACCGGCTCATGTACCTAAAGAAATTTGGGTGAGGCAATGCATTATGTATTTGCATGTGGTTGTTTGTGCTTTTTTCCCTCTTTAACTATAATCCCCTTTTTAATACTCTTCCTCCCGGTTTTCCGGTCTTTTCTTGTTCTTTACTGATACTCCCCAAATCATATGGCCTGGTAATTCTTGCTATACGCTCTTCCAATGTTTCGGTGGTTAACCTTTCCCTGCCAAGACTGTCTACCATGATGGGGAAAGCAAAGGGTGTTGGACGGTCGATTTGTTTGAGAATGATATTTTGCTTCACAATGCGTTGCAAAGCTTCCCGTAGCCTAAACTCTTCTAACTGAAAAGCTAATGCCTCATTATAAGCCTGTCGTACCAGCAAGTTATTGGGTTCATATTCACTGAATACATCAAACAATAAGGAAGTTGACGCCTGTAAGTGTTTATTCTTAACCTGTTGACCCGGGTATCCGGTAAATACCAACCCACCGATATGGGCAATATCTCTGAACTTGCGGCGTGCCATTTCATTGGCATTTAAACTATGTAAAATATCGTCCAGTAAGTTATCAATGGAAAAGAAGCTGGCATCTTCCAAAGCCTGCTCGATAGGGATGATCTCATCAGCCAGCAATTCAAAGCCGTAATCGTTCATGGCGATGGAGAACGAAAATGGTTTGATCTTAGAAATACGATATGCCAACAAAGAGGCCATTCCTTCATGCACCAACCTGCCCTCAAACGGGTAAAATATTAGATGATGCCCCTCACGGGATTGGAATGATTCGATCAAAAATTCATGGCTTTGCGGTAGGTGCGACAATTGTGCCTGCAGATCAAACAAGGGCTGTAAAGCGACTACTTCTTCATCATTTGCTATGCCGTTCGCCACCTCATCCAACTTATCCCTGAAAACAGCAGAAAGCTGTGACGATAAAGGCATCCGCCCCCCCATCCAACTGGGTATCAATCCTTTTTTTGCTTTAGATTTTCTCACGTAAGCACTCATTTCTTTCACCCTGATAAACTCCAAACTTTGCCCTGCGAACCAAAAGTTATCCCCAGGCTTTAGTTTTGAGATGAACGATTCCTCTATAGTGCCTAAACTTTTCCCGCTTAACCACTTTACACGAATACTTACGTCACTTGTGATGGTGCCTATGCTCAGCCTGTGCCGCATGGCTACCCTACGGTTTTTTACCTGGTACAAGCCATTGTCAATCTCCACTTTTAAAAACTCATCGTATTGTGCCAGTACACTGCCGCCGTGGGTTACAAATTCAAGCAGTTCGTTAAACTCATTCCTTGTAATATCTGCAAAGGCATAAGTTGTTTTTACTTCCCGGTACAACTCATCTGCCCTGAAGCCATCCGACACTGCAAGGGTGACCATATATTGAACCAATACATCGAAAGTGAGGAGCATAGGGTCGCGGCTTTCAAAAATTCCTTTCCTGATACCTTCCTTTAACGCGGCGCCCTCCAATAATTCTAAGGAATGTGTAGGTACGTAATAAGCCCTCGATATTGCTCCTGGTGCATGGCCACTACGTCCGGCACGCTGCATAAAGCGTGCTACACCTTTGGGACTCCCTACCTGTATCACCGTATCTACCGGGCGAAAATCTACACCCAAATCAAGGCTCGAGGTACATACCACCACTTTTAAAGCTTCCGCATGCAATGCCTGCTCTACCCAGTTGCGTAGTTCATTATCCAATGATCCATGATGCATGGCCATGATACCAGCATACTCAGGATAGTTATCCAGGATAGCATGATACCATATCTCTGCCTGCGAACGGGTATTGGTAAATATCAGCGTGGTTTTACTTTTGGCAACAATATCTATTACCTGCGGAAGCAGCTTTACCCCAATATGCCCCGACCATGAATAACTCTCAATATTTTCAGGAATGACGGATTTGATGACCAGCTTTTTATCAATATGCGCACGCACCATTTTTACTTGCTCTGTCGGGAAGTCGTTGCCCAGTAATACTTCTGAAGCTTGCTCGAGATTGCCGATGGTTGCACTGATACCCCATATCCGGAGTCCTAAGTCCTGAGTCTTAAGTTTTGAGTTATTTGCCTCCGACTTCTGACTTCCAACTTCTGACTTCCGACTCAAGACTTTTAAACGTGATACCCCTAATTCTACCTGCACCCCCCGTTTGGTACCCAACAACTCGTGCCATTCGTCAATCACGACCACCTGTAACTGCTGGAATATCTTTGGATACTCTTTTTGTGCCATCATCAGGTGCAGGCTTTCGGGGGTGGTCAATAATACTTCAGGGAGCTTCTTTTTGAGGGCTTGTTTTTCGGCTGCGGGGGTATCGCCTGTGCGGGTGCCGATTTTCCAGGGGATGCCAATTTCATCGCATACTTCCTGCATGGCTTTTTTGATGTCGTTGGTCAGTGCGCGTAGTGGCGTTATCCAAAGCATCATCAAACCATTATTTAAGCGGGTGTCCCAGGTATCAGGATTTTTGTTGATATAATCAGCAAGGAAGGGCAAAAACAGCGCAAAGGTTTTACCACTCCCCGTAGGCGCATTCAGCAAACCAGAAAAGCCCGAAAGATAAGCCTCCTCCATTTCTTGCTGAAAAGGAAATTGCTGCCAGTTCTTACGCTTATACCACTCCGCTATAATTTGCTGCCCTGTAGTCATCACAACTCAACATACAATTTTAAAGACAAATTTTTGCATGCTGCATAAAAAATTGTCTGTACAGGTGTTCATGTTCACCGCGTGAACACCGTGAACACAAAATGAACATCTGTAAATCAAGCATTTGCATTTTAGTGCATGGTGACAAAACACTGTCACCACATTATTCAGCAGGGTGCCGTAAATTTGTATATACCGGGGTGAATATCTTCTAACCCATAAGATCCTTAAACAGGCTCTTTTTTCTGCTACCGTGTCGGGAATATCCTTTGGATTTATCAGAACAATCAGTAAGTATCACTGGTCACAACAATATATAATATTGAAATTAACTTATTTTCCCTATAATAAAACATTATGTAACTATTGATTAATAGTTGCCGTACAAAAAACCCTAATTAATTTAACTTTTATGATCTTCAAACTTAAAACACACACCTTACGGGTTGGTTTAATGTTAGGAATTACATTAATTACCACCTCCATTTTTACATCCTGTTCAAAGGATAGTTCGGTTACGCCTTCGTCCGCAACCAAAACCAATGGTTTGGGAACAGATAGTAAACCCACAGGTGTTACTCCTGGTAAAACCACTACAGGTGGCACTACCACAGGCGGCACCACTACAGGCGGGACTACCACCGGAGGTACAAATACTGGCACAACAACTAAATTCGTCTATAAGGCATCTGCTCCCATTAGTTTAAGCGGACAGAACAATATTACCATTAGCGGTGACGCGATCGATGTTAATAATGGAAGTACGGTCGGTATCCGCCTTAACAATTGCAACAACGTACATATCACCAAATGTAAAATTATGAACTCTACAAGCGATGGTATCCAGCTATCCAATTGCACCAATGTAACTATCGATAGCTGTTTTATCACGAATGTAAGAGCAGGTGTTAACGCGATGCAATGTACCACGGTTAAGGTAAACAACAACCAGTTCCTCAACATGAACGGGCCGTTTCCTTCCGGCAACTTTGTACAGTTAAATAATGTGAATGGCGGCGGAATACAGGTGAACTATAACCGTTGCGAAGACATAGCCGGCGTAGCAAAACATCCGCAAGATGGCATTAGCATATACCAGTGTGATGGTTTGCCGGGCGATTCGGTACAGGTAATAGGCAACTGGATCCGTGGCGGACAGGTGCAAAATGATTCAGGTGGCGGCGCAGGTATTGTTATAGGCGATGTTGGTGGTTCGTACCAGGTGGCGCGCAACAACATCGTGGTAAACGGTGGTTTTGTTGGCATGCAGGTACAGGGTGGCAGCCATATTAAAATGGACCACAATACCATTTATAGCATAAGCACACCGTACTCCAACTGCGGCCTTTGTTATGGCAACTACTCTGGCCAGGTAAGCTCCGATGTTTATATGGGCTACAATAAAGTAAAATTCTTCCAGAAATCAGGTGCAGAGATGGATGCATGGTGGGACCCGTCGACCGCATTCCAGCCTAACGGATGGAGCACAAATATCTTAAAAGCAAGCATTGATGAAAGCATACTTCCTGCAGATATTATTACGATGAATTGATTTAAACCGAAATCATACAAATCAAAAAGCCCTCAACTGAAAACTGAGGGCTTTTGACGTTATTGGTATTTATTCGCGGATTGCAAACCAGCTTGATTTTCAGTCCGGAATTATATATCCGGACTAACAGGAATTTCTATTCAATAAACTTTACACCAATGAATTTGGTGTTAAATATGAGCTATTTCGATAAGCGCCCCCTTAAGGATAACTTGCTCTTACAAATCTGATAAGGTTGTAAAGCATCTTGAAATCAAAAAAGCCCTTCAAAAACAATATTGAAAGGCTAATTAAGAGCTTTGCTTTAGTGACCGAAAAAATACGGATGTCGAACTCTTTTATTGAGGATTGTAAGAAAATTGTAGCTTTGAAATATAGATAATGCAATCTGTTAGTTTAATAAAGTTATCAAGATGAGACTGTTTAACTTTCTTTACAAAAAGCCCATCTTCAAAAATAGAATTGATTATTACTATAAACATCCTGAATTTTTGGTAGATATTGAATTTGCCAATCGTACTGATCGAAGCAAAAGAGTTTGGGTTGAGTTAGCCTGTGAAGAATTTGAAATCGATTCTAATACAGAATATCGGATTGTTACACACGATAAATTTTTTAGAATCGAATTTGATTCAGATGATTCTATAATATTTTATCTACAATATAGTTTTGGTTTTAAATTATATAAACGTCCGGTGTCAGGGGAAGTAAAGAATCCTCATGATTGGATACTAGATCGTGACACCTCCGAAATAAATTGAACTCAATGTTTTAGTAAAATAAAAAGCACAGTAATATTGAGTACTACCGTGCTTTTCAGTGACCCCGCTGAGGCTCGAACCGGGGTTGCTCCGAATTTACAATCCCGGCATTAAAAAATCTTACTGCTTCTCGGGTTAGTTTCTCTACCCACAGATTGCAAATCCGCATGCTTTTCTGTATTTGCATATTGTACAGCTTGCACTGCGCGACGGGGCGGATCATTTCTTAAAAAAAGACAGTATCTTTTGGCCACCCGTAAGCACAGCTACCATAATCAAGCCGGCAACCAATCCTATCATGAGCTCCCTGATCATTGACGGCAGGTTTGGCAATAAATGATGTAAATATTCGATATTGTGAGCGAAAATCCCACCTGAAACCAGGATCAAAGCAATTGTTCCAACGATGCTTAATAGCTTAATAATAACCGGTAACGATTTAACCAGTAAAACACCCACGGCTGAAAAGAAACCTTTGTTATGAAAGCGCTTAATCAATTTATAGCCGGCATCATCCATCCTGACAATAATTGCAACTATGCCATAAACGCCTATTGTTGCCAGGAATGCAATAACCGAAACGGTCAATATCTGTATCACCAGGCTCTTTTCTGTGACAGACCCCAGCGCAATAATTACGATCTCCATAGACAGAATGAAGTCGGTTTTTATAGCCGATTTAATTTTTGTTTTTTCGGCACTGGTGTCGTTTTGTTCGCTTTCTTTAATTACCTGGTGTGTCGCTTTTGAACGATGAAAAAGGTATTCAATTATTTTTTCAACTCCCTCATAAGCCAGGTAAAAGCCTCCTAAAACCAGGGCAATTTTAACAGCCAAAGGAAAAAAAACATTTAATAATAAAGCGATGGGGACAATAATGAGCTTATTAACTAATGAGCCTTTTGTAATGGCCCATAGTACAGGTAATTCACGCGACGATAAAAACCCTGTAGCTTTTTCTGCATTCACCGCTAAATCGTCGCCCAATATACCTGTAGTTTTACGCGCCGCTACTTTAGCTGTCATCGCTACATCATCCATCAAGGCACCTATATCGTCCAAAATCGCAAAAAAACCTGATGCCATGTTTATTTTTTTGTTGCAGGCTGTAAAATATAAATTAAACCTGGTTTTGTGCTGTGATTTACATAATTCGCTCCCGCGAGTTTAGCGCAGCGTAACTCGTGGTTACTCTAAGTTAAGCTTTCAGCTTAACACCCCACCTACACCATCAATTGAATATCAAGTAACCCTTTGATACCCGCATAATCCCTGGCACTGCTGTATAAATAGTGACCGGGTTCATCAACCCAACCTGCCACAACCGGGTTATTATGAATATAATCAAGTTTCTGGTCAATTACCGCGTTACTCCATAATTCAATAGATGGTTACCTTGCTGCCAAAATTGGAAATGTTCATTGTTAGGATTGCTCTTGCCAGCCTTCTCAAAAAGCGCCAGCATCCATTCTTTTCGGCTTTCCTGCGGGTTTTCGCTGATTGCTTTTACTATTTCTTTTGAAATATGTCTTTTGATATCCCTCAAAATGTTTTCCATAGGTTGATCATTTGTACCTATAATCAGGTGAACATGGTTGCTCATAATTACCCATGCGTATAATTCAAGTCCTTTTTTTGTCATGCAATATTTGAGGCTATCTACCAGGATATCTTTATATTCTCTTCTTGTAAATGCATCTATCCCGTTTACAACGCTGAAAGTTACAAAGTATGGACGTTGCTGATCGTGGAATTTATAATTGCGGCTCATGGTAGGGCAAGGTAATAAGCCGAAAGCTTATTGTGAAAATAAACCACAAGTTACGCTGTGCTAAACTTGCGGGAGCGAGCGCCTAGAATACTTCAACTTTATATTGTTGCTCTAAAAAATCACGCACAATAAATGTGGTTTCACGTTTAATGTTCACATCATTGACGCTGCAAAGAACCAATGCGTTTTCATAATTCTCATATATTGGTATGCTAAACAAAGCTGTAGGCGCACCAAATGAATCAACCTGGTCAAAATAATTTTTAGATTGCATAAAATCTATGATATAAGCGGGGATATACCATCTTAGCGAATCATCGGAAAAGTTCCGAATTTTCATTTCGGAATGCATCATAAAAAGAACACTTCTGACTCGAAGGTATTCGTCATAAGATGATGGTATCGGTCGTTGAATATTATTTGCTTCTATTTGAGCTTTAAATTGGTTCGCATAGGCTTCAATAGCAAAGACTATTTTTTGAGGGTCATCAGATCGGTATTCATAGTGTCCCGGATTAAAGGTTAGTTCAGTAATAACCCCTTTTTCCAAAAGAATTTCTATAGGTGTTTTCATCATAGTTCATTAAAATATCACTTGTTTAACCCAATACCCATCTTGGTCAATTGCACAATTTTCGCATAATCTTTAACAAAAAGTGCCTCTATTGTATTAGAAAGGCATTTGAATGACCCTGCTGAGGCTCGAACTTAAGTTAGCCGGGGATTTGTAATCCCCGGCATTAAAAATCTTACTGTTTCTCCGGCAACAAAATCAATTTGATCAAATTATCACCGCTCAGATATTTATTGGCTGCATCTTTCACGCTTTGTACCGTCACCTTGTTCAGGTCACTGATATGATGTAATACTGCGTCCGGGTCTTCCTGGTTTTGTGATGATGATGCCAGGTGGGCCTCCCAAAAGGAGTTTTCTTTTAACTGAACTTCGGTTGACCGTGTCTCTTCCGCAACAAACTTCTGTATGTCGACCGCTTCCGGACCGTTTTGTTTGATCTTGTTGATCTCCTCCATGGTGGCGTTGACCAGCTTCTCTACGTTAGCAGGGGCACAACCAAAGTACACGATGATGCTATACCTTTGATTCGGTATCTTCACAAAATTCGCCCTTACACCCGGGGCATAAACACCGCCCTCTTTCTCGCGCAAACGCTCTATCAGTTTGATATTCAATATCTCATTCAGGGCATCTACTTGTAAATTATTGGCCGCATTGAACTCGTAGTCACCACTGAAAACCAATTGCACACTGCTCTTGTCGCCTATACCTTTATGTACCTCTTTGGTCAGCTTTCCCGCCGGGATATGGATACCCAGGTTTTTATAGCTTCCATCACGGTTAGCTGATGGGAGTCCGCCCAAATATTTCTCTAACAAAGGCTTTATTTTGTCTGTATCAAAGCTTCCCACTAATGTAAAAGTGAAGCCATTCGCATCAGCAAAACGCTCCTTGTAAAAGCTGTAGGCTTTATCCAGGCTGGCGCTATTCAGTCTTTCGGTAGTCGGTATCATCCGGCGGAAATTATGATTGCTCAACGTAGCCGAAACAGTATCCTGGAACACGCTTGTCGGGTCCAGACTGCGGTTGGCCAGTAACGATTTGGTTTGTGAAATATTTGACTGCCAGATATCCGGATCTTTGCGCGGCTGGGTAAAGTATAGGTAAACCAGCTGCAATGCCGTTTCCAGGTCCTTTGGCGATGAACTGCCGTTGATCCCCTCTGACGTCTCGGTGATCTGCGGTGAAATACGCACATTTTTACCGCTCAGCATTTTGCCCAGCTGTATCTCATTAAAATCGGCTAAACCGCTGTTTCCTATTACGGATGCCGACATATTTGCCGACATATAATCCTCATCACTTGCCAGCGACGTTCCGCCAAAATGATAGGCATTGATCAATATCTGGTCGTTTTTAAAAGTAGTAGGTTTTAACATCACCTTTACGCCGTTCGACAGGGTAAGTGTAGTAGCGTTGATAGCAGTATCCTTTTTCTCTGATACGATTTTGCCCGGAGCCGGCTCTTTTGCCAATAATGGCTTGCCACTTACATTATCTACGTAGGCAGTTACATCCTTGCCCGCAGTGCTTATCCATTCTAACAATGTTTTTTCAGCCGGCAGCTTATCCTTTTCTTTCTCAGGAGCTTCCACAATCACCGCCCTGTTTTTATCGCTGATATATTTTCCGGCCAAAGCATTGATATCACTTAGATTGATCTGGCCTATATTGTCTTTAAAGAAGTTGTACTCCCAGGCAATGCCGGGTATGGCTTCGCCCTGAAGGAAGTGCTGTTGATACTCGCGCACAAAGTTGACTGATTTGGTTTTATCGCGTTCTTTGTAAGCATTCTCCATCTGCGTTAAAGCATCCTGTTTAGCGCGGTCAAATTCAGTTTGGGTAAACCCGAACTTTCTTGCGCGTTCGGTTTCTGCCACTACTGCTTTGATCGCTTTTTCCAGTTCACCTGATTTTGCAACCGCAATTGATGTAAAGGCGTCCTGGTGAGCTAAGAAGCCACCATAACTTGCCCTACCAAAAAGAAACGGAGGATCTGCTTTTTGGGTAAGTTCACCCAGGCGCTGGTTCAGCATCTGGTTGAAGAGGTTAACGCGCATACTTTGCAGGTACTCAGCTTTGGTCTGCGTTTTGGTACCCGGATGTTTAACTACGATCTCGCACAATGTGTATGGGAACTCTTTATCAGTAGCTATCTTTACTACCGTACCAGGACTTGCAGGAATTGAATATTTAGTCCTCGGCTTCTCATTAGCCGGGTTCTTCAGATCCGAGAAATTATCTTTTATCAGCTGCTCTACACGTTTAGGATCGAAATCACCCACGGCAACCACGGCCTGAAGATCGGGTCTGTACCAATCGTGGTAAAAGCTTTTAATGGTTTCAGGCTTAAAGGTTTTCAGGATATCCTCTTTACCGATAGGCAAACGCTCAGCATAGCGTGAATTGTTCAGTAGCACTGGCAATATCTGGTGCTGCAAACGCTCCTGTGCATTTTTACCACGCAGGCGTTCTTCTTCCAAAACCACACCGCGTTCGCTGTCAATTTCTTTTGGGTCGAAGGTGACATGGCCGGCCCAATCGGCTAAAATATCAAAGCCTTTTTCAAATACTTTAACGCTGTCGGTCGGTAAAGGCAACTGGTAAACGGTCTCGTCAAAAGAGGTATACGCATTCAGGTCGGCCCCGAATTTAACGCCGGCTTTTTGCAGGTAGTTCACCAATTCATTCTTTGGGAAATTGCGTGTGCCGTTAAAGGCCATGTGCTCTGTAAAGTGCGCGAGGCCCTGTTGCGCATCAGTTTCTAAAACAGAACCTGCTTTGTTCACCAGGTACAATTCGGCCCTGTTTTTTGGCTCTGCATTTTTGCGGATATAGTAGGTTAAGCCATTCGGCAGTTTGCCGATGATCACATCCGGGTCAACCGGCAATAAATTTCCTTTTATTTGGGTAGCTGCTGCTACGGGCTTTCCTTTGGGCGATGGTACAGGTTTTTTCTTTACCTGTGCAAATGAAACAGTTACCGTTACCGATAAGGTCAGGACGGCTATTAAGAACTTCTTATTCATTTTCGATGTTTATTTATAGATTAGATTTGAACGGATATGTTTAGTTTCAAAGTATTTATACTTTAATAATGATTTTTCTTTTATACAACACCCACATCACTATCCAAACGCAAAATACGGTAAATATGGCGCTTGCCAGCGAGGCGTTGATAGGCGAAAAATAAGGGGCGAATAACAGGGCGTATAACGACTTCCCTCCGATGCTGATCTTGCCCAAGTAATGCGGTATAAAGTCTGCCAAAATATAAGCGGTAATAGCATTGGCTCCAAAGGCCACAAACGGCGGTGTAAATTTCTTATGCCCGCGAACATCAATCAGCCAGTAACTTAAAGCCAGACCAACGGTTGCCAGGCCACCGGTATACAATACAAACGAGCTTGACCATAAGGCTTTATTTATCGGGAAGAACAGGTCCCAAATAAGACCCAGTATTACCGCAATCGTTCCGTAAACAAACATCCAGGTTACTTTGATGCTATCCTCGTGGTCTTTGCGTTTGATCCAACCGCCTAAACGGATTCCGAATAACCCGGTTGCCACAGCGGGTATGGTACCTAATAGTCCCTCCGGATCCCAGGTCTTGGTTTCAGCCCAGAGATGGTTTGGTGTAAAAATCAGCCGGTCTACCCATGCACCCAAATTGGTCGTAGGCTCCAGGTTAGCATAGCCAACACCAGGTACCGGGATAAAATTCATGATGATATAGTAACCCACCAGGAAAATGACAAACAGCCAGTCGCGGGTTTTTTGAGATGTTTTGATATACAAAACCGAGCAGATAAAATAGACCACAGCGATACGTGTCAGCACGCCCGGTATGCGCATATGGGCAAACACCCCCGATATGCTTATATGAGAAAAGTCAACCAGGAAATAGAAGCGGATAATGTAAGTGATGAGCAATAATATGGCAGTACGCTTTAAAGCATGCAGTATTAATTTGTTATGATCCGTTGTTACTTCCCTTCTGCTTTCCATGGCATAAACAATGGATACCCCAACCATGAACAGGAAAAATGGAAATATCAGGTCAGTGGGCGTACAGCCGTTCCATTTGGAATGCTCCAAAGGCGCATAAGCGTGCTCGTTGCCGGGATCGTTCACTAATATCATTGCTGCGATGGTGGCGCCGCGGAATACGTCAAGGGAAAGAAGCCTTTTTTTGAATGTGGTGCTATCGGTGCTGATTTCGGACATTTTCGTTGTACGTTTTACGTGGTACGTTATACGTTTTTTATTGCCTTTGCCGCCTGGCCATCGGTCTCTTGATAAACTGACAACTCTATACCTATACCCAATTCGGTGACAAGCTTTAAAAATTCATTTGAAAGATAATGAGTTTGAACGAAATTATCGGGGTCATGTGTTATTCCAAAATCTAAAACCGCATATTCAATCCCCTCGGTCTTATTTATTAATTGCAGTTTCTTTTTATTTTGATTTAAATAGACCGTAGCGTCATTTATTTGCCGATTAAAATTTTCAAATTCTACTTTGCTTATGTCTATTGAGCATCCTGTCCGTTCGATTTTCGCGCCATCTGGTTTAGTTTTATATTTTGGATCGCCCTTGTAAAATTTTCTATAGGGCACGATGTTGCTCTTGGAAATAAAGTTATCTACGTCAAAATTCTCTCCGGTAATTGTTAGTATACAAGGCATAGGTAATATTATAGTAATTAAAATATTTAGTAGAGACGCAATGCATTGCGTCTCTACGATGGATTAATATTTATATCTCACAAACGCCTCCATAGCCTGATATTCCGCCAAACCCAGCCTATCATAAGCCTGCGCCGTTTCACGATTGCGATCTTCTGCCCTTACCCAGAACTCCCTGGCATCATCCCCCGGGAACACTGCTCTGTCCTTCTGCGACTGGTGCTTGAAGATCGCATTTCGCTTTCTCAGTACTTCCTGTGGAGAAAGTGGTACTGCCATTTCGATCTCATAAGTCTCAAACTCTTTCCATGCTCCGCGGTACATCCATACCCAGCAGTCTTTCACCCAGTCTTCGGTTTCTCTTAGTTTTCTTAAGGCTGCAATAACAATATTAAAGCATACCAGGTGGGTGCCATGCGGATCGGCAAAGTCGCCCGCTACGAATACCTGTTGCGGTTTTACTTTTTGTAAGAGTTCCATCGTCAGCTCGATGTCTTTGTCCGTCACCGGGCTTTTCTGCGTTTTTCCGGTTTCGTAAAACGGCAATGCCTGGAAATGGATATGGTTATCATCCAGTCCTGCAAACCTGGCACCTGAGATGGCTTCTGTCTTGCGGATAAACCCTTTTACATCCCTGATCTCCTGGGTATCAATTTGGTTGGGCTGCTTCTGGGCAAAGAAGGTACGCATGTCTTCGTAAAGACTTTTCAGGTGACTGTTATCATCGCCTATACTCTGGTTAAAGTCGATGGCAAATTCCATGTAGCGTAATACATCATCATCCCATACTGCGGTATTGCCCGAGGTTTGGTAAGCTACATGCACATCATGCCCCTGGTCTACGAGCCTGATAAACGTCCCCCCCATCGAGATCACATCATCATCCGGGTGCGGAGAGAAGATGATCGAGCGTTTTTGTGCAGGCTGTGCCCTTTCAGGTCTTTGGCTGTCGTCTGCATCGGGCTTTCCTCCCGGCCAGCCGGTGATGGTATGCTGTATCTGGTTAAAGATATCGATGTTGATATTATAGACAGGGCCCTGTTCTACCGCCAGTTGCGCCATGCCATGGTTGTTATAATCTTCTTCGGTGAGTTTCAATACCGGTTTACCTACCGTTTCTGAAAGCCAGATCACGGCTTTCTTTTTAAGCATATTATCCCATACACAGTCTTTAACTAACCATGGGGTATTAAAGCGGGTCAGGTCTGAGGCTGCTGCTTCATCCAGTACAAACTCTACATGTTGTGATAATTGCAGGTAAGTAGCAGGAACATCGCCCGATATTTCTCCTTCTACTGCTTTTTTAATGATGGGTGCTTTCTTCCCGCTCCAGGCCATCAGGATGATTTCTCTTGCTTTGAAGATAGTGCCGATCCCCATGGTAATGGCTTTGGTAGGTACGTTCTGCTTGCCACCAAAATCACGGGAAGCATCATTACGGGTCAGGTCGTCTAAAGTAACCAGTCGTGTTCCCGAGTTAGGTGCCGAGCCCGGCTCGTTAAAGCCGATGTGGCCCGTACGGCCGATACCTAATATCTGTAAGTCCAACCCACCCAGCGCACTGATCTTCCGTTCGTATTCCAGACAAAAAGCAGGGATATCATCCTGGCGAAGGGTACCATCCGGGATATGTACATTGGCCGGATCGATATCGATATGGGAGAACAGGTTCTCGTACATGAAGGTCACATAGCTTTGGGCCGCTTTTGGCTTCATGGGATAGTATTCGTCCAAATTGAAGGTGATCACGTTTTTAAAGCTCAATCCTTCCTCGCGGTGCA
>Ga0307517_10002528_pt1 | contig 29154 bp, 29 predicted proteins | sample 23_EM_MG_FD_194515 | JGI IMG/M metagenome (GOLD analysis project Ga0307517, IMG submission 194515) | Populus trichocarpa ectomycorrhiza microbial communities from riparian zone in the Pacific Northwest, United States - 23_EM | ecosystem: Host-associated > Plants > Roots > Unclassified | place... | reverse complement strand
CGCCTCCTCCGCCTCCGCCTCCTCCTCCTCCTCCACCACCACCACCACCTCCTTCGCCGCCGCCTCCACCACCACCACCTGATGATTGTAACTTTGATGACCCAGACACTTTCTTCAAGCGTACCATTGACATCTCTAAGTAAGCCCCATGCCACTTAGATCTCTTTGGTGTCATGCTGACCTCCATTTAAGCCAGACCGCCGCCCCCAGCTTTGTCAATCTTACTCGACGAATCGCTATTAACTATGACATTAACTGTAAAACGTATGTCACCTTCTTCAATAACCAAAATTTGAATTCACGATTCCACTCCGTAGGTTCCCTAATGTTTGCGAAAATCAGTGCTACTACGTCTACTGTCAGTATTCTGATTTCTTTGACGCGCATAACCTCTGAACGGATCCATTCCAATTAGGCAAGTCGGGTTCTTGGGATATCCACGTCGAGCGTACCCCAGCTAGTCGCCGTGAATCTGAGTGTGCTGGATACAATCGGTGCAGTCCTGGTCGCAAGTGTGGGAACCCGCCAGGTGGATGGCTTGTTAATCCCAACGCTGGTACGTAAAAATTTTGTCTTTTACTACCACCCAGCCTTAAACCCTACTTTCCAGACTGGAGCTGTGATGAACAACCCAAGAGTTCCACTCGTGAAGGTCAGTCCTATCGATAAAATCCCGCGCTTTATCTTAACCATCTCATGTCTAGGCGGCTTTGGGTCTGCAACAAGATGCATGCCCAGGAGCGAAAATTCAGGTCCGATATCGATAATTCTAACCCTTTGAAGCTCATATCTGACGCTCTCAACCCTTCTAGCCGAAGGAGCGACCTGGCAAAACTTCATCAGTGAGTTTCCTGGCTACATCTTTATGGCCAATACCTGACTCTGATTCGCTTGCCAGACGGAAATACAGATGCCACTCTGAGGGTTCGCCTCAAGGATGGAGACTCCGTGACTGTTACTCTGAGTGCGTAGCTTTCCTGTTTGCTCGTTACGTGCGATCTTTGTCTGATAAAAGTACAGGCAATGTGAATAGAAATGGTTACTGTGCCAGTTATGGTGGCAACACCCCGCCAACGGTATGCGGAGTTGCGGCTGTTCCACCAGGCACCAACGAAGGCCCCCGTCAGCGCTGATTGACACGGGATGCAGTATATTCCAGCCTCGCAGTGTAATACTCATGTAATAGGCTAAACCCCTCTCTTCATTCTCGATTTATCTATACTGTACTATTACGACCATGTGTTCACAATTGTATTCATTTATTCTCATCGGGATGACCGAGAATTTCTCAAGATGAATAAAAAAAAGGTTTTTCGTTTTTGATTTGATGTGTGAAGTGAACACTAGTAATCGGACAGTACTCTAAATATTATAGCTTACATTTAGCAACATTGAGAAATACCTAAGGAGTTGTTCTTGCGTATGAAAGAGACCGCCCATACAAACATATGTTTACAATACTGACTCCACATGCCAATCAAAGTAATCCGATGTCCCCCAAACACGCAACTCCTCCGACGGCGAAATTATATCTTTCTGATACACTTCCAGGAACAGGTTATCTCCAAACGTTCCATCCCCCCTGCGAATCTGCCTCACCACTCGTGACCCACCGCTTTCCAGTCCTCTCAGCCCCAGTTGCTCGGCCGCCTGCGATTCCAGCTCGTATGTTCTGAATTCCTCACTCTCTTGCGAGCTGGCAAGTTTCGCCAATGATGCAGGGAATCGCACCATTGATTTTATCCTTCCAACCGAATCCTCATCGAATGACGGGTTGTAAACATCTGTCAAGTTTTCGTCATGCCATTCCTCCTGAATCCGTTCCCACTCATCATCTCCCAAGATGAACCCCGTGGTCAGGAAGTATGCATGTTCTGGCATTGTCCGGACCGAGTTATCAGGTTCTCCAGGCCAATCTTGCTGCACGTACACCACCGAACCGTCCTGCGCCGTACGTTCGTCGATCACAATGTAGAAACATGGAATAATGACCGAGTCCGGTAGAGTGAAGTGTTTCCGCGCGTATCTCTTTGCCCGATCTGGGTCTTGTGTGATGAGCTCGGGAGATTGGATGACAGTGAGATAGATGCTGGTCGGCGAGATGCGCCCTTGGTTGTACCTTGTTTTTACAGCATCGAGAATGTCTTGCGAGACAGGGGCCACGACTAGCGCAACAAGAGCCGAGCGAGAATGAGAGAAATTGAACAAGTCAGCCATCGCAAGTTTTTCAACCACGGCGACGATAGTGGTAGCCTTCAAAGAAGTTCCCTAGCTCTTGACAGAAATCCGAGTTCATTAAATACATGCAAATACAATAAAATATACTCTCCGGTGGTTCGGTAGCCCCGCCATTCCAACGGATTTCCTTTTAGAGACGCAGGAGTCAGGACCGAGTACCAACGCTACATGTGAACATGTGACCTAAAAACCAATCACGATCAAGATGGCAGTTCTTTCCGAACTTCCATCACTCCCATCCCTTTCTTGTATCTTAAGTAAATTGTTTTGACTCCTAGGCGGATCATACGGTACGCAGCATCGGTGTATCCGCGGAATACAGAATATTGAAAAAGAGTAATATATCCAGACTTTATCCACGCGCTCAAGATGGTAGCGCGGAAGGTCCTCCGTCCTGAGCGATGCATGGTTTTGGATGGAAAGCCTTGCAGCGCATGTACTGAGGACATCGAACTCGAAAAAGTGAAAAAGGAACTCGAAATCAAGATTAAGAAGTTAAACAACAGGCGTCGCACTCTTCGTACGGCAATGAACGAAAATCATGATCCCCTCATCCACAAATTCCCGCCTGAAATCGCCTCTCATATTTTCATTCAATATTCCCCACCAAGTACATTCTTCAAAGAACTTGATACCAATAACCCGTTGTATCTCGGTGCGGTGTGCCAGAAATGGCGGCAGCTGGCCTGGGCGACTCCAGAGCTTTGGACCTCGCTCTCTATCATACCTAATGCGAAATATAACTCAATTGATCATCCCCCACTTGTCAACGAATGGTTGGAACGCTCTGCCAGTCTTCCCTTGACCATCAGATTGGAGGATCATTGGGGGTGGTTCGACGACGACGACATGATGATAAATATTTTGAACAAGCATTCGGCAAGGTGGCTTGATTTGCAACTCAACCTCCCAGCGCGTCATCTACATCGATTCTCTGGTTCATCACAGGGAAATATACTCGGCCGGCTCTCTCTCTGCTACCCTCCTCACCCTCCTGGGCCCTCCGAATTCTCAACATTCAGCATGAAAAGCAAGCCCAGCCCAATAGTGCTCACACTCCGGACCGTTGGCTTATCACACGTTGATATAGGATGGAACAATCTCACTAACGCTTGGGTTGCGGGTATCGGTGTTGATGAATGCTTCGAGCTTATCCGACGAGCTCCGCTTTTAGAGAACCTTAAGCTGCAAGCAATCGATCCTTCCTCCTCCATCTTCTCCATTCCCGACACAAGGATCGTCCACCGTCAACTTAACTACCTAGGTCTATTTAACATCAAGGAAGGAGTACTTGTTCAACTCCTCGACTTGCTGTGTTTACCCTCTTTGGAGCAATGGATTCACGATCTTTCCCCCTTTCCCCTGGAAAACATGATAGCCTTCACCGGGTGTTTTTCTTCTTGTCTACAGATATTCAAGATCAACATAGACAAGATCGACTACCATCATCAAGTTATCGCATTGCTTTCTCACTTATCCTCCCTCAAGTTCCTGGAACTGCGCGCCATTGAACAACATTTGGAAGAGGATCTCATTATCCTGTTGTGTGTCTGCGCCGAATCTCCGCGATATCTCCCCCACCTCCAATCCTTGGAATTTCTCTGCAAATTTAATTTCCCATGGAAATCTTTACCTCCAATATTCGCCCTACCACGTTGGCAAACCTTGAGGGTCAGGGTCAAACCTCTACTTAAATTGGTCATCGATCCAACAGACATAAAACTACTCCTGGAATTGGTTGATAAGGAATACGACTTTGGTGTTGTTAAAGATGGGAAAGATTGGCTTCAGGAATACGTGAAGCGTCAGAGAACTCGATATTTGTAAAACTAGTCCTAGAACGAAGAATAAAAATGATAACGCAACAGCCCCAAAAGAAAGAAAAAAGATATGATATCCACGAGAATGAGACGAGAAAAATCGCAAAATACAACCCCCAACTCAAAGCGACACGAAGAAACAGCATTAACAACCACCGCCCCCCAAAAAACCAAATATCCCAATCAAGAAAACAAGATCCAAGTGAAGAACTCCAACCAGTTGCGATCCTGATACCCCCGTCCTACCCCCGTACCCCGTTGAAAGATAAGGACTCGGACATATGTAGGATATGGATCAACGTGGCGTCGAGGACCCTGCGAAATCTATTTTGTTTCGAATTCAGTTTGAGATTTGCTTGCGCAGTTTACCGTGCGCAGAGGAGTCGAGCCTCCTTCACGTGGCGTGTGCTATAGCCATGACCATAGCGAGTTCACGCAACGTAGAGTGGGTCGTGATATGCAGTGTTAGGATCGTGGCTCCAACGGAGGCGTTGTGCGGATACGGATAGTACGTGATATGTGACATGTGATTTTACGGCCCAAATAGCTGTGGCAGCGATCGTCGTCGAAGGCCCATGAAGAGGTTGGGCGGGAGGGTAAGAACGCCAAAAGCAAGACGGTGCGTCTCCGTCCGCAGATTTGTGCTTACTGATCAGAGAGGAAGGGCGCCGACACGCAGCGAAATGGGGGGTGATAGATCGAGGGGACAGGCACAGGGGGATAAGAGGAGAACTGGAGACTGCATCAAGATTCAAGAAGAATGAAAATGATAATGCAACAACAAAAAAAAAGAGAGATGGTTTCCAACAGAACGGGACGAGTAAAATCGCAGAATACAACCCCCAACTCAAAGCGGCACGAAGAAACACCCAAAAAAAACCAAAAGCCACAAATCCCAATCAAGAAAACAAGATCCAACTAAAGAACCCTGACCAGTTGCGAGCCTAATAACTCCCTCCTTACCACCGTATCCGTTGAAAGATAGGGACTCGGACAAATGTAGGATGTGGATGAACGGGATCTGATTTGAACACGAAGGGTCACAAGCTGGGATGGAAAAAAATACCACACAAACAAACCCCATCAACAACCTTGACCGGCTCAAACTCAACGCCAACACCCGCCCCTTCCAAACTCACACCACCACCGCCGCCTCCTCCAGAAACACCAGAAACAGAACCACCAGGCGTCGACGCTCGTCCTGCACTCATTCCGTCACTCCCACCCCCAACACCATGTCCATGAATATGGCCGCTCCTCCCACCTGCGCCACCACCGACACTAACACTCGCACCCACCGTCGGCCCAGGCGCCTGTGCGAAAAACCACTGCCTCACGAACGCCTGATACCCAGCGTCCTCTGTTTGTTGCGGGGATCGAGGACGAGGGTCGCCATCGTAGATGAAAGTTGGATCGCTGTCATCAAAAGTTGCTTTATCGCTACCGCCGTTGTTGAAGATTGCGACATCTTCAACGCCCTCGTCGGCGCCGATGACACCGTTCCATTCTCGCTGCCACTTCCCATCGACCGTGCAATCACATTAAAATCCACTGGTTGTTCATAAACTCCTTGTGTTTTCATCATTCCATCCAGTCGCTCGGAAATAATGGATTCTCTCGGATTTAGGGTATCTCACGGTGCTCTAGCAACCATCTCGCCACCGTAACAATGCCCCACCTTTCAATCCATCCAGCTCATAATCTTTATTCGTCAGGCTACCTCGCGCATACGAATGGGCCAGTCGCTACACACCGAGTGACCACCGGCCACTCCTCCCAGGGACTACCCGGTATCTTTCCACCCGAGGCCGTACAAACTGCAGTCGGAGAAGCTACATCGTCCCCTTCAAGTTTTAGGTACGGTCATTGGGATGGCGAACCAGATCTGCGGCAGGCTCTTGTTGGCGAGATGAAGGTCGTTTATAGGATCAGACATCAACCTTGATAACTTGGCGCTGACTCCGGGTCGCAATTTAGCATTCGTTGTTGTCATGGCCATTGCAGATCCAGGTGATGAAATTATCCTACCAGTACCCTGGTAAGGCCTTGCTTATTCATGTCAAACGCTCTTTCAAATCAGCTCAAGGGTTTTTGTGGCAGGTATTTTAATCATTAGCAAGCTGCCTGCTCACCTTCGATGTAACGTAAGCTAATATATTTATAGGATGACTTTGAATTTCCTCGGAATGAAGGCGGCCACTCTCCAAACACGTCCAGAGAGTGGATTCACGCCATCCGTAGACACATGCCACATGCTTATCGGCCCAAAACAAAAGCAATCGTCCTCGTAACCCGACAGGAGCCACCTATTCCCTGGTCCTAATCGCCGCTTTCGCAACTCTCGCCCGTGAAAAATACCTAGCCTTCATCATCGACGTAACATGCAGAGATTTTATTATCACAGGCTCGCCACCTCATGTGCTCTTCTCATCTTCGACCGCTCTTCATCTGTGGCGTAGTACCTTCATACACCTCTTCTCATTTTCCAAACCATACTGTCTCCCAGGACACCGTCTCGGTGCAATAACAGCGTCTCCTCAGCTCCTGGCTTCTATCAAGTCGATTCTAAACACGCTCCAGATCTGTCTCCCTCGTCCTATCCAGCTTGCTTTACTTCCATCTCTCAGATACTTTGTAGCAGACACAGCGAAGCAGCTTCAAACTAGACACGCATTATTCAAGACAAACTTGCCGCACAGATGGCGCGTCGGCGTGTAAGGTGGATACTTCGCGTCCGTCAGCCATCCATTTCCTCCTGTGAAAGCTCAAGCGCATACGATACTATGGTGTGTTTGTAACTCAGATATGTTTTGCAGAGGTCCGAGTCTGGGACACTGACTGGTCAGAACAGGTTCGGCATGTTTACAGAGTAATTGCTTGGACATACTGTCTCATTTCGACCTACCGCTCATGATCTTTGGAAAAAAAAAAAAACTCGCCCGAGATAGCCAATCAATTTGCGTGATGTGAACCGCAATCATTTCTCCGTCTGATTCCTCATCGTCTAATTATACCCGACCCTTTCCTGTTCCTTTATGTTTCAGCATTGACATGATGGTGACAAGGGAGAGGGAATGACTTGTCGCGTTGTTGCCTAGTGTGTTGCAGTCCCAATTTGGGAAGTGTGGCGGCTAAGTATGCATTTATCTTCCACCTCTTTATGGATACGACTGCATGGTACACTGTATGATCACGAATTAACGTCAACCCCTTGGCCACGAGTAGATACGGACACGCCGACTCTCCTCGTATCCGGCCGTGGCTCCACCCCGCTGTCAGCGGAGGCTTCCTTGTATACGTGAGGTTTGGTTGTATATCTTTTCAACTCACCAACAATGTCGATCCGTCTTTGACTTGCTTGTGACAATAGATCCTCAGGTTGTGGGCTTAGAATGAGCGCTCGTCAAAGTATCTCGAAACTAACCTCTCGGCGCCCTCTCGGTCCTCAGTTCATAGCGGCTAATGTAAATCTCATCCTCCGCTTTCTTCGAGATCTCGATCACCCATGATTTCCGCTCCTCAAGTAATTAGATCCCTCGTCCCAAAACCGGATAAAACGTTATTTTTGGCGACAGTTGCGAATGGAGATCTCGGAAGCTCTATCTAGTAGCATGCAAGAGGAATTCGCTATATCAAGGTGGCTCCCCATGATCTTTTCTCTTCTACTTAATATCGATGGCGGTTAACATTCCCAAATCGTTTGGCGCACTTCTACTCGGCGGACTTTGTGCATCTCTGTGAGTAACGGTATCTACCATGGCAGTGACGATCTCATACAGGTACGAAAATTCTTGTAGGCTCTCCGGATTCGTCTTCGTCCAGACTGTTATCTACTTCAAGTTATATCCCAAAGATCTGCGGCAGATAAAGGCACTCGTACGTCTATAATTCGGGAACTGAATTGCACGTTGACGAAGAGCAAGCAGGTTCTTGCAATATGGTGCGAACATCAAATATTTCACAATGATCGCACCAACATTTGGCTGATCCTCTAGGTTCCTCGATGCCTGTCATACCGCCTTCATTTGGTCTTCTCTCTGGAGTTACTTCATAAAAGACTATGGGGCTGTAGCGATCATAAATGATATCCACTGGTGTGCCCTTCGTTGCCCTCATTATCAAAAATCCTAAAGGCTTGGTGGATTCTTCGTAGGAGCCTCGCAGTTCGTCCGTGACTAAATAAATAAATTTCAAAAGCTGATTCAAACTTCATTGCGAAGGTGACCATCCTAATAACTGCAATGCTGACATTCTTGGTTCATCTGCAAGTCACTATTCACGCTATCGGTCCCTCAGCCCATTTATCACTCTCCCCTTTGAAGATTTTTTGCGCATCGTATTTTCAGGCGTGCGTTCCTTTTTGAACATCCAACGCTGATCGCCACGTTCTGACCGTGATCCTTGATGTGTCAGTCAGCAAACGAAATTATTTGATTAGTGCCCCAATCGTAGGTCCCCACTATCACCCTCGCCTTCTTTCTGACATGCAGACTATCTAGGTGGCCCTTGCCTTTCTCCGACTCCGTAAGTGCCGGCCTTGACATGCACATTTGCAGACGTTGTGTTGAACATGGTTTGGTCCAACCTTATAGTTTCGGCATTAGGTGAATTGACGAAAATTTTGATACCTGACATATCTTCCAACTTATTCTATTTTTGTCTTAACTTTTAGTGACCACTGGAGAAATGCACGGATCTGGTTTTACTCCACCTATCTTCCGCTAATGAAATCTGGTCAGGCTCTCTCTAGGAACGTTCTCCAGGTTCAAGCATGACATTCGCGTGAGTCCAATTTTACAACTGGGTCTTTCTTGTGATCATATATGTTTCAGTGGATATTTACCACCGGTCTTGCTCTCTCTACCGTTGTTGACGTCTTGATCACGGGATGCTTGTTTGTGCTTCTACAATCTAGCCGCACGGAGGGAACGAAGTAGGGGTCGACGTTCATCTGTTATTGTTAGATCTCACGATTGCACTAGCCTGGATGCCATTATAGACACTCTCATCTGGTATTCTTTCGAAACGGGGGCACTGGCATGGTATGTTCTACCACTTTACACATCTTGGGCCTGTCATCGTGTGATGCTTGCGTACATGGGCAACCACGGTGATCCTGTTGAATTCAAGTTCCTCCCGTTTAATGTAGTGCTGGAACGGTGGTGCCGATGATATGCGTGAGCACTTTTGACGCAACCGCATCCGATTACCATATTTATGACGGATTAAATTATCTGCAGTGGTTAACCATGCCCAACAACTTAATATTCATGGGTCTTCACTTCGTCATCGGGAAATGTACGCAACGTCGAACAAATCTCATTGCCGTACAGATTGACAAGTACCATCTGATTTTTCAGTATACGCCAACTCCTTGCTTGTCACGTACGTGTATCAACTCTTATTAACTCCCCATTTTCAAAATGTCCGAATATGTTTGAAATTTCCTGGCAAATATCAGGTTGAACACCAGAGAAAAGATCGGCCGCTCCACATCAAGAAGATGGCAAGAGCTCTCTAAGCGTGTCCATGGCCATGAGGCCAATACGCGCCAACGCACAAGTGACTCCGAGCAGTTCGAGGTGGGTGTACCAATGATCTTGCCGGGGCATGACCCCTCACTCGCTTGGTATTTATAGATTAGTCCGGGGAGCGCCGAGGATTCAAAGAGTCATTCTAAGGTACCGTCCGTGAGTGCTTTCTCTTCTTGATTCCGCCAGTTTAAACCGCATTGCGCATAGATGGAGGTTAATGTCGAGCGGAGTATCTACCATATTTAACCTCCAAGATAACAACGATGCAAACGGTTATTCGCGACTCCACGTAATTTGTCATAACAGTTACTCTACTAGTACTACGAAAATTTGCGATATAGTGAGAATGTTCTTTCTCAAGAACATGGTGGTTAGCAGTGCAGATATTGTATCTATCAGCGGGTTGACAGAGGGTATCAAAACGATCCATGCATCTCTTTGGGACAAGTCATGAATAAACTTGCCGTCCGAAGCAAGTCCGAATCGTGGGGCACCCAGAGCTTCTCAGGCTAACCCAATGAAGACTAGCGTTACTAAAAAATCTTAGACTCAAAGGACTGTTTGGAACGATTTTCAATTGGGACAGACTCTCCACTTCCACTTAGAATGTAAACGACCATGAAGGTTCTCCGACCTGATCGATGTGTCATGCTGGATGGAAAACCTTTCTCAACATGTGCCAATTAATCGGATTAAGTTTCCTATATGCCCCCTGCGCTTCTATGGATGTTTACTGTAAAAACCAACAATCCATTTCTCACGGCCGTATATCAGAAACGGCGACCACCGGCTCCGCGCAACAAGGCCCAAACTCTGAACTGGGATCTGCATCGCTGAATGGTTGGAACGCTCAGCTGATCTGTACTCTACTATAATGTTGTAGATCAGTCCGGCATTGCAGCTGAAGATGGCCCCAATTGTGATTAACACGGCTGGGCAGGTGTAAGCATCATTGTGTAGTAACGGATATATTCCCTCCCTTCAAGTTGGACGCAGCTCCTTCAATGTTGAACATGAAACGAAAAACTAGCTCCAATTGAACTGGAACTCTCGTCAAAATATGTTGACATAAGTAATGTGGATTAATCCTCCAATGCCTTGTTTCCGGTTGGTTTCCGGTCTCAGGCTCTTGCCCTCACCCTCGTTCCCTGGAGCCATTGAACATATACAGGCAAATCGTGATAAGGAAAACTCCTCAATTCAGTTTTCCTTCTTTGCAAAAATAGACCCTCCAAGCATCGCCCTTTCCCCTGGACGACATGATATTCTTCATCGAGTGTTTATCTCTCCACTTCAATATTGTCGGAAACCGTGGTGTCTATATTCAAATTCACGATATACTTCATCACCCATCCTCCATCATCGGTAATTGCGATACTGGTACTGTGATCAACCTCCAATCAAAGAGTTCCACAATTCTGGGAGTCGCCAGTTGTAGAATATAGGGGCTTCTCCTAATCGATCAATGTATTTCGAAGACCTTTGCCAAACACAGGTTCATTGACGAAAAAAAACACACACTGCTGTGGTGGGACTATTTAGAGGGGGGTCAAAATCGCTTTGGCAAAATCTTGCATTTTGAAATCACATTTTACATGTTATCCTTATAAGGAAATTCACGTGACCTGGGCAAAATTCAAATAACCTGCCAACTATTTTGACCCCCTCTAAATAGTCCCACCACAGCAGTGACACCCGTTGAGCGCCCTTATATTCCTACTATTATCAAAACGAATTATGGCACACAGATGAAGGAAGAGGGTTAGAACTACACCTCATCCGGTGTTCGCTTCAAGCTTCCAACCGAACAAATTGTATGGCTCGAGTCGCTCGACTCAGGCAACGAGCACTCATGAGCTCATGATCAGGCGATAGAAAATTACTTGAGCATTACAGGTGGTACAATTGATTTGCTTCAGCAATACAAGTAAGATTGGTTTTTTTAGATGTACTAGTACTTATGTGTAGCCGAATAAAGGACGACATTCCTTGGACATTCCCTCAGGCCCAGGCCTACACTTTCTATATGAAATTCTCGTGTGCGCATTTCTATGTAAGCTGAAATCAATACTACTCCCGCCTAATTTCTGTCAAATGTCGACGCCAGAGAAAATGCTGATTTCGTGCTAGAAGACAAGTCCTATGTAATCACCAATTTCGACTCATGGCCAAAATGAGGCAAGAAATAAGGTCAGCCACAGTGATTCAAACCACTCAATGGTCGTCATGTGACAAGAAAATCCTCGCGGAAACCTCTATCCTTTCCAATCTTAAATAAATTGTTTGAACTCCTACGAAAATCCTACGGTACGCAGCGTGGTGATGTAACCAGAAAATATTGAAATTAATATACAGAGGCTTATCTACAGGGCGATCAGGATTCCGGACACAGTGCTAGCTCTGCATAGTCGATCCGACATGAAAGTTCTCCGTCCTGAGCGATGCGTGGTTTTGGATGGAAAGCGATGCGTTGCTTGTACCAAGGACATCGAACTCGAACAGGAGATAACCGAACTCGAACAGGGGATAACCGAACTCGAAATAGAGATAACCGAACTCGAAACCAAGATGGAGAAGATACACATCAGGCGTCGCGCACTTCGTACAGTCATGAACGAAAATCATGATCTCATCCACCAATTCCCGCCGGAAATCGCCTCTCATATTTTCATGCAATATTCCTCCCCCAGTGAATGCACTGACAGCCCCTATGAAACTAGCCCGTTATACCTCGGCGCGGTGTGCCAGAAATGGCGGCAGCTGGCTTGGGCAACACCAGACCTTTGGACCTCTCTTCACATTAAATCATACAACCGTGATCGAGCCCAACTTGTTTTCGAGTGGTTGGACCGCTCTGGTAGTCTTCCATTAGCCATCAGGTTGTCCGATTACGGAGACGATGACGAGGAACATCATGACGAGGTGATAAATATTTTGAACAAGCACTCGGCAAGATGGCATGATATGCAGTTGGCCCTTTTACCAGATCATCTACGTTGTCTTTCTGGTTCATCACAAGAAAATATTCTCCGTCGACTCGTTCTCTGCCTTCCCTACCCTCGTGACCCCTCATATTTTTCAACATTTAGCATGAAAAGCAAGCCTAGCCCGACAGACCTCACACTCTTAAGAGTTGGCTTACCATACGTGGGCATAGTATGGAATAATCTCATCGTGGCTTCGATTGGCGAAATCGGTGTTGATGAGTGCTTTGAGCTTATCCGACGAGCTCCTCTTCTAGAGACCCTTAGGCTGCATGCCATCAATCCCTCCTCTTCCGTCTTTCCCATACCCAGCACAAGGATCGTTCGGCCTCACCTTCACTCACTCGAACTATCGGAAATCAGTAAGGAAACTGTGGTCACTGGAATCCTAGATTCGCTCCATTTGCCCTCTTTGAAGCAGTGGACTCACGATCACTCACCCATTCCCCTGGACAACATGATGACATTCATCAGGATCGGGTATTTGTCTTCCTCTCTCAATATATTCAAAATAGGCATAGACCAGCTCGACTACCGTCAAGTTCCCGGATTGCTTTTTCACTTACCCTCCCTCCAGTTCCTGGAACTGCGCAGTGCCACAAGACCGCCTTCAACCACAGAGCTCATTAGCTTGTTATGTGCGTCGGCCCAATCCCCACTATACCTCCCCCACCTCCAATCTCTCGAAATCTCCTATCTATTTGATTTCCCATGGAAATCTCTACCGCAAATATTTGCCCTACCACGTTGGAAATCCTTGAGGGTCAGGATTAAACCTGTATTTGGCTTTGCTACTGATGACGAAAGCATACAAATACTCGTGGAATTGGGAAATAAGGGATTTGACTGTCGTGTTGCTAGTAAAGATTGTAAAGATTGGGTTCATGAGTGCTGTGTTCTTATGATGCGTCGGAGGGCTCAGAATACATGTAGCCTCTGAATACAGGACGACATCCCCTTGACATCCCCTGCCCAGCTCTACTGTGACATACATTCTTCACATGAACTACTTTGCTTCGAGGATCTCAAGCAACGTTCGATTTCTCCTAGAATGGACTCGCGCATCCTTTCGTTCCGTCCCCCGAATTCGTCATCAAGCGAGCAACCAACAATACTATTGAGATCAAGGAATTTCAAAAATTTCGACCAGCGATTTTGACGACAAATTTTGATCTCATTTTCCCTGAATTTCGTGGAGACCTTTGTATGGGGGATTTAATTGGAGTAGTATTGACTTGAGCTTACCTCAAGCTTACCTAGAAATTCGCTCATGAGAATTTTATATAGAAAATGTAGGGCTGGGCCTGAGGGAATGTCCAAGGAATGTCGTCCTTTATATATAATTAGAATCCTGTCAAACGTCGACGCCAGAGAAAATGCTGTTTTTGTGGTAGAAGGCAGTCCTTGATACTTAATCGCCAACAATGGCAACTGCCAAAATAGGGTCAGCTTCAATTGTCGTCATGTGACAAGAAAATCCTCGCGCAAACCTCTTTCCAATCTTAAGTAAATTGTTTGAGCTCCTACGAAAATCCTACGGTACGCAGCGTGGTGATGTAACCAGAAAATATTGAAATTGATATACAGAGGCTTATCTACAGGGTGATCAGGATTCAGGACACAGTGCTAGTCACGGTTCTGCATAATCGATCCAACATGAAAGTTCTCCGACCCGAGCGATGCGTGGCTTTGGATGGAAAGCTATGCGCTGCTTGCACCGAGGACATCGAACTTGAACAGGAGATAACCCAACTCGAACAGGGGATAACCCAACTCGAAATAGAGATAACCGAATTCGAAACCAGGATGGAGAAGATACACATCAGGCGTCGCGCACTTCGTACAGTCATGAACGAAAATCATGATCCCCTTATCCACCAGTTCCCGCCGGAAATCGCCTCTCATATTTTCCTTCAATACTCCCCACCCAGTGCATGCTTCGACACATTTGATGAGAGCCCGTTATATCTCGGTGCGGTTTGCCAGAAATGGCGGCAGCTGGCTTGGGTAACACCAGAGCTTTGGACCTCGCTCCACATTCGATGTCCTCGGGTTGGCGAATATGATCATAATCTACCCCGACTTGTTACCGAATGGTTGGAACGCTCTGGTAGTCTTCCCTTGACCATCAGAGTGGAGGACCATTGGGGATGGGCTGAAATAAACGATGAGGTCCTACATATTTTGGCCACGCACTCGGCAAGGTGGCGTGACATGCACTTCGACCTCTCAGCGCGTCATCTACATCGTCTTTCTGGTTCATCAGAGGGAAATATCCTCCGTCGACTCGCTCTCTGCCACTCCTATCACGGACCGTCTGATTTTTCAACATTCAGCATGAAAAGCAGGCCTAGCCCAACACACCTCACACTCCAGACAGTTGGCTTACAATATGTTGATATAGCATGAAATAATCTCAGCGTGGCCACGGTTTACAATATCGGCGTTGATGAATGCATTGAGCTTATCCGACGAGCTCCTCTTTTAGAGACCCTTAAGCTGCGAGCAATCAATCCTTCCTCCTTCGTCTTCCCCATTCCCAGCACAAGGATCATTCACTCTCACCTTCACTTGCTAGAAATATCGAAAATTGGGGAAGGAGCACTCACACGAATCCTTGATTCACTGTGGTCACCCTCGTTGGAGCAATGGATTTACAATCAACACCGTTACCCCTAGACAACATGATACCATTCGTCGGATGTTTGTCTTCCTGTCTAAAAATATTCAAGATCAGCATACACCCCGTCAACTGCTATAAAGTTTCCCAATTCCTTCGGCACTTACCCTCCCTCGAGTTCCTGGAACTGCGCACTACTCATGGCGCTCTACGCATTGACCTCTTTAGCCTGCTATGTGCCTCTACCGAATTTCCACCATTTCTCCCCCACCTCCAAACCCTGGAATTTCTCTGCGAATTTGATTTCCCATGGGAATTCCTACCTCAAATATTTGCTCTATCATGTTGGAAAGGCTTGCGGGTGAAGGTCAACATTCAATATGGCAACTTGTACTCTGACAACGAAGTCGTAAAACTACTCCTGGAATTAGTTGATAAGGGATTTGACTTGAGCATTATTGAAAATGGTGAAACTGATTTGCTTCAGGAATACATGGTTTTCTCAGATGAGTAGTTGAATATAGGATGTCATTCAAGTTCCCGCACTACATCGTTTACATAAAATTTTATTGGGCACTTTTCTCTGTCGGATACATATATAGGGCCAATTTAATAGTATAAATTGGTATAAGTATTCAACGACGTTTCTTTTCAAGCATCGATGGGTGGCAAAGTGCTCGAAAACAGACGGGTCAAAGTCATTTTCATCGTTGCCTTACCATTTGGCCTCTCAGCCCGAGCGGTGGCGAACCACATACAGTCATCACAGATGCCTTCGAATGGCACGCAACCATTTCGAGCAGGTTGATCCTCACTTCAGATCCGAAACGAAAAACAGAAAACAACATAAAAATTGCACGATAGACGAGACTTGTGAAAAACGCTGCGTGTTGCGGTGATATAGATGGATAGGTGGATGTTGTAGATACGGGTAAAGATAAAAAAAGAGATGACCGAGGGTCGAATGGACAACGTCCCACGGGATATATGTATGCATGTATGTATGTATGTCCGTCCGAGTCCGGCGGTGATAAGGTGTGACGATAGCTAATATGTGATATGGGATGGGATGGTGGTGTGAGGTGTGATAGTACATGCAATACGAAACACGAGACCCGAAAGAAAAAAAGAGGAGGGAGTCCCGGAAGAAAAGGGGAGAAACAAATCGACGATTTGGTTTGAAATGATAGCCCATAGGTAAATAATACAACCAGACATGCGTACAACCCGACATGTGTGTGTGTGTCGAATACGGAAGGGGTTGAGGACCGACCCTCCGACATCTATTTTATTTTGAATTTCAGTTCGAAATTCGCTTGCGTAGTTTGTCGAGCGAAGAGGAGCCGAGCCTCCTTCGCGTGGCGTGTGTATGTGCCATAGCGAGTGTCGTGCAACATAGAGTTGGTTATGGACGCAATGTTAGAATGGTGGCGTCAACAGAGGCGTTGTGGGGATATACGGGTACGTGATATGTGATGGTGATGTGTGGTTTTACAACCCCAAATAACGGTGGCAGCGATGGTCGTCGAGGGCCCATGGAGGAGTTGGGCGGAGGCGGGGGCGGTAACACCCCAGACAGAAGTGCGTCGAGGGAGCGCGACGCAGGATAAATATCGGCAATCGAAAGCGCTGCGAATGAATGAAATGAACGCCAATAGCAAGACGGTGCATCTTCGTCCGCGGGTTAATGTTCAATGATCAGGGGTGAGGGGCGCCGATAAGCAGCGAAATCGGAGGTGATAGAGCGAGGGGACGGGCACAGGGGGATAAGAGGAGAACTGAAGAAGGCAGCAGTACTGAGCATGGGATCAAGAAGAATGAAAATGAAAAAATGATAACGTAAACACAAAAAGAAAACGAGATGATGCCCAAGAGAACGAGACGAGGAAAATCGCAGAATACAATTCCCAACTCAAAGCGACACGAAGAAACAGCATGAACAACCCAAAAAAAAAACCAACAACTAAATATCCCAATCAAGAAAACCAGATCCGAGAGAAGGGCCAACACTGATCGCCCTCTACAGGATACGAGGGATGTGATGTTCAATCCGAACACGCGACATCAAATCCCTTCAAGCATCCTGTCAAAAGGCGACATGACTGACAGGTCAAGCTGAGATGGGCTAAAGAAAAAAAGATAAAACCCCGCACACAAACAAATCACATCAGCAACCTTGATCTCACACTCACAACACGCGATATAAAAAAAAAACTCACCTCTTGATCATGACCGGCTCAAACTCAACCATCAACAACGCCCACACCCACTCCTCCCAAACTCACACCACTGCCTCCTCCAGAAACACTAGAACCAGAACCACCAGGCGTCGAGGACGCCCATCCTGCACCCATTCCGACACCATGTCCATGACTATGACCATTCCTACCCGCGCCACCGCGGCCAACACTAACACTCGAACCCACCGTTGGTCCAGGCGCCTGTGCAAAACACCACTGCCTCACGAACGCCTGATACACAGCGTCCTCTGTTTGTTGTGGGGATCGAGGGGGTGACGGCGACGGTTGGGTCGCCGTCGTCATCGTCGTCAAAGGTTCCACCTCCGTTATCGAAGGCTGCTTCGTCGTCGCCGCCGTCGAAGATTGTGCCAACGCCCTCTTCGGCGCCGATGACACCGTTCCATTCCCGCTGCCACTCCCAAAGGGGTGCGGAGATCCGGGCCGAAGTGCCCACATCGGGTTTGCGGTGGAAGTGGAATTTGGACTGGCGGTAGCGTGTGCGGGTGTGGTTTGTGTGGTAGCAGTAGAAGGAGAAGCTGGAATACCACCCGAAGACGGCGCGAGTTTCCTATGCCGGTGGTGATGGTGGTGCCCATCCGCGTGTTTGGACTTCGACGAAGGCGTATCACTGCCACTCGACGTCGACGAGCCTGATCCCGACATCGAGCCTGACGCCGACGAATTTGAAGAAGACGACGATCCGCCAATGTTGAACGTCGTCTTGCGTTGTTGGTCGTCTGCTTCTCCTTCCTCCTCCTCTTTCTCGGGCTGCTGCGGTTGTTGTTTGTGCTGCTGCTGCTGCGATTTTTGTTGATGCGCCTGTGGACCCTGCGTACCCCTCCTCCGCCGCTGAGGTGGCACCAACGCCCCACCCACCCCCGTTGAACCACGCATACTCCTCTCTTGAATATCTCTCAACAACCCCGCCACAGGAGGCGACAACGGCCTACTCGCCGTCGTCGTGGTCGTCTTTCCCTCTCCTTCCACATTTCCAAATGAGCCCCAAGGCCAATACAATGAAGAAGACGAAGGCGAGTTCGTAGGCGAAGAAAGAGAAGGCAGCGGCGGCGGCGTAACCTTAACCTCAAGCCCGCCCTCCCCAAGCTCAGAAAACGGCGGTGTACTGGCCACCACAGTCGACGTTGTCGACGACGACGAAGCCCTCGGCGTCAGAACAGGCGTTGGCGAACCCGACTTCTCAACCTCAAACACAGTAGCCGGATGCCCGTTCTCCATGCCCATGTATGGGTGTCGTCGCCCACCGACAGTCGAGAAACTGCCACTGTCAGGGGACAACACGTCCACGTTCACATCGTGTGCCGATGTATATCCATCATGATTGTGTCCATGACCATACTCTTCGTCTTCGTAATCCTGCACAGGCGTCTGCAAAGGTGTCGACTCCACACTCGTGCTTGTCGAATTCGAGGAGTTGGTGGATGATGGCGACGAAGTGGAAGATGAAGCATGTGGAACCGACGCTGTGGGTGTTCCCGTTGCTGGAGGAGTCGCCGTCGTCGTCGGAGAAGTAGCAGGAGAAGTAATCGCCGTAGCTTTAGCAGGCGCCGCATAATTCATCCGACCCAAATTCAACCGACTCAACCTCGAAAATGTGGACTGCGTCAACGCCGCTTGGCGTTGTTGGTACTGCTGGTGTTGCTGCTCCTCCTGCCGCTGCTGCGCTTGTTGTTGCGGCCCCTGCATGGGAGTCCTACCCTCATCATATTCCCCCCGCTTAACGTCCTCCGCTGCAGGCGCGTTCACGTTCGCATGTGTGCGCGGTCTGTGATACCCCGAAAGCGGAGAATACGACGAAGGCGAATAATACACCGGAAACGAGCGCGAAGCAGAGATCTGCGATGGTGCTGGGTATGCTTTCTTCGTCGCCGTTGAAGTTAGCGCTTGCGAAGCGGGTGCGTTAATATCCCCAGAGGGTGAAAACGCGGCTACCAACAGTCAGAAGCGTTAATCAGTTATTAAAAAAGAAACAAAAAAAAGCCAACTCACGAGGCGCACTAACCAACATCCCTCTCCTTCTCTCCCTCTCCCTGCCACCTCCAGCAACACACCGAAACCCAACCCAATAATTCGCACCCGCATTATTATCCCACCACTCCATCGCCTTCCCTTCCCTTCCCGCCCCACCTCCAACATCACCACTCTCCGAAGACCCATCCGTGGAATACCTTGCAACGATCCACATCCCGCGGACCCGACCCCCACGCACGCTCTCTTCATAATCCGACATGCGGATTTCGAATCTGAAGCGATCCCATACGGGGGTAATCGACGTCGACGCCGACGCCAAGGCGGATTCGGAGGCGGAGGCAGAACCGCCACCACCAACGACATCAGCAACGCGTTTCCTCACCCCCGAACGCGAACGCGTAAACCCATCTGGAAGCGCCTCCAAACTCTGCTCATGCTTCGCAAGGACATCGTTTGTCGTATGCCAATTGTCGAGCGTAAATCGCACTGCGACGGTTTTCTGGTACGCAATGTTCCGCACGAGGATGGTGCCTGTTATTGTGAGAGGGCGGGTTGCGGTGCTCGTGACTGGCAGTTGCGTGGATGGTAAAGGTTGGATAAAAGTTGGGGGAAAAAAAGTCAGCGTTGAAAAGAAAAGAAAAAAGAAAGGAAAGGGACAAACCATCTCTAACAAACCCCAAACTCTCCAAATACACATTCGCATCCCCAAGATGCGCACCCACCCGGGGTATATACGAGGTCTTCTCATCATCAACCTGTACATCCACATCCCCCACCTCCGCCGCCTTTGAGTTCACATTCGCACCACCAACACGAGGAAACAAATGCCCCTTGCCACTGCCCCACCCACCCCATCTCATCCTACCGCCCCACCCTTCTCCCTCGGTCCCAGTCCCCTCTGTCTCCGTCTCGGTTTCTTCCCCTGCCGGACGAGCTCCCAAACTTAGACTAGCGGGCCGCGCGCTCCGGTTAAACACCCGCACTGTCGCTAACCCGCCTTCCTCTGACGAAGGGAAGTGCACATTCTTGGGATGTGGCGCCGCGGTGCCGGCGTGCGTGTAGTGGTTGAGTGGGTTGGGATGGTGAGGATGCGGGCGGGCGTGTGGTAGGGCTGTGCCTGTGCTTGATGAGGAGGAAGAAGATGAAGATGAGAAGGGGGGTGGTCGGACTGGTGGTGATGATGAGGAAGCACCCGACGAGATCGAAACGGACGGCACACTCGGTGCGCTCGCCGCACGCTGATGTACCACATGGTGTTGTCGCTCAGGTTCCAATAGCCCTTGTCCTTCCGGCACCTGTTCTCCTCCACTCTGTCCTTGTGCCTCTCCAACATCCCTCTCCTGTGCCTCTCCACCCTCTTCCCGCTTCCGATGTAAATCAGGCCACAAAATACTCGGCACCATCGACTGACTCGGAAACGGAATATTCGGGCTCGACGAGCTACCTTTCAAACTCGATCTAAGCGGGCGGCCGTTCGCCAACAATAAGAGCGGTGTGGAGGATGTACGTTGAAAGGTGGGCCGCGTGGGGTCGGTTGTGGTTGTGTTGGAGGTATTGTTAGATGGGGCAGTGTTAGTTTCGGAGGATACACGCAGGTGTGTTTGCGGTTGCGGTTGCGGTTGCGGTTGAGGCAGAGGCGGTTGAGATTGCGATTTCGACACAGAAGGCGGTGTATACGGAAACGGGTACCCACCCTGTCTCGTCCCCACACCACCAGCCGAGGCGGCGGCGGCAACTGCCCCTGGCACAGGCGAATGCAAAGGCGACGAACGCGGGAATGGCACGGCCCCAAACGACGGCTCGCGCTGCTGCTTGAGTTTGAGCTTCAAAGGGGGTAACCCAGGATGTCTGTCCTCCTCCTCGTCTTCGTCTTCTTGACGTTGGAGTGGGCGTGGGTGTTGTCGCGGAAGTGTATGTGGTGGTATGTGCGTGAGGTGTTGCTGCGTTGGATGTTGATGTGGTTTGGATCTGATAGGGTGTGTGGTGCTCGGGGGAGCGTTGGCGTTGGCATTGGCATTGGAGTGGTGGTTCTCAGAAGCCGCAGAAACATCGGAAGAAGAGTTCTCGTCTTCAGAAGAGGCAGACCCGTCGTCGTCGGGCTGACCGAGTTGGAAGGTAGGTTTTTTGTGTCCATTCATGCTTGTTCCATTCGCTTTCGTCGTCCCCAATGTCTGCCCAGCCGAGGGCGAGGTGCTGCTGCTGCTAACGCTGCTCCTTCTCCGCGGGAGATGGTTGTTGTTAAGCGGCGTCGAATGGACAGCATAGGCATTCGGATTCGGATTTGCGTTCATCCCATTGGTACTCGTTCGCCCATTCGTATCACCCGCACCCGCCTCATCCGCGTCATCTCCATACAAATGATGCGGGTACATATACGTATACGACCTCCGATGGCCCGCCCGACCGGGGTAGTGCGATGTCGTTGGAGAGTATTGTAAGTAACCCCCTCTTCTCGTTGTTGGAGATCCTACTGCGTCGTCGTCGTCGTCGCCGCCGCCGCTAGGAAAAGTGGGTGTTGGAGGTGTTGTGTTTATGGTTAGCCGAGGTGGGGTCGTGGTGGTGGGGCCTGTTGAGGATGGGATCCCGGAACCGGAATTGGAAGTGGAATTGGGAGAAGGGGATGGCGGCTCTGGAAGAGGTAAGAGCGGGAGAATCTGGTCTGCCGGTATCGAGTACGGCATTTTATTCCGAACGTCGGGTAGGGTGTGGGTGTTCGTAGATAGGGTAGGGTGTACCTGGAGCGTAGACTGTATCCAAGAGATAATAACGATGCTAGAGTTGGGTGCACCAAGTAGCCCTGGAACAACACGGAAACGAACCACATCCCGTCAAGCTCCATTTCAACCCCAAACAACGATTCCAACTCACCTGTCGTATACTATGAAAACGATAAAAATCCCACTGGACGTTTAGTCGGCGACGAGAGCAAAAAGAAGAGTGAGACAAGGATAGAGATAGAGATAGATAAGTTCAATTGTAACGGGCTGTGGCGAGTATGACGTCAATTCGTGACCATACAGCGCACAGGTTCGTGTCGGGAAAATTTTCCGTGGGTCTTCCGCTGAAGGTGGTGTAGCGGGAATGCGAGGCGTAGCGCGTCTTCGCTGCTGTGGGTACCTGGTGGAAGTGGAGTAGAAAATTTAGAATTGATATGGGAGCAAAAAATCCGTCAGGGGCAGAAATCGACTCACAACCAATGTAACCCTACCCCTTAGTGGAGCAAGGGATGAATAAGGGGGCGTTGACGCTGACGTGCGGTGTGCAAGGAATGAGTAAGTGAAAAAGAACAACGTTGGTGACCGGAAATTTGGAAGAAAGAGAAAATTGATAATGATAACGTCCGGTTGCCGTACACACCCTATCGCGGTTCGTAATTCCGGTGTGGTTCCTCCCTATCTATATCGTAGATGAGGATGTCCACGAAATTCCAATTGGAATTCGTGGAAGAGAAGATAGGGAGGGATGGAAGGAACAGAAAGGAGAGGGGCGATAGCCAGCCTCCAAATTCAAAGACTGCGTGGAGTGGAGTGGGATACAAAAAGGAGTTTGGGTGTGAATCCAAACAGACAGGAGAGCAGGGAACGTTCGGAATCGGTATGGTAAGAAATCGCGTATGTATTCAAATAACCCAGTGCGTTGATCTAGTGCTAGATCTCTGATCACTCTTACAGCGTGTATCATTTGTAACCCGTAATCCTCCTCTTAAACTCCCAATCTCCCATTCAATGGCCCAGATCTCACTTCCTTCGTTGTATCGCCAAGTATGCTTCCTTTCTTCTGACCGATCCAACCCCCTTCTTTCCTTTGTTAAATGCTTCTGAGATACATATGGACAACAACAATTGATCCAGAACCAATCACCCGGCGCCCCAATACCCTCAAATTTAACACCCTCCCTGCGCACCCTTAAATGCAGATTCAGACAACCGGCCGACAATGCACCACACCGGCATCTTAAAAAAAAAAAATTCACATCAAAAACATTCCATTCCTGTCCAATCACCCTTCAAGCTTCGGACATACATCGCCGAACAAATTCAAGAAAAAGGTCCACACTCCGGAGGAAAGCTGTGCTGTCGTTCAGATAAGCGCAGACACCTGAAGTAATTGACTGAAAATGGACGTTTTTGATCGTTTGTTTTGACGTGATCGCGATCGTTACTTATTATAACACATAAGAATAAAAAAAGTCAAAAAATGAGGGTTCATTTACAAACTTGGAAAGAAGGAAGGGTTTCCCTTGGCCGAAGTCAAGGATCACCCAAGGATGCTTTATAAACCAATTTGAAAATGGTACTTGCCACTTGGTTGAAAATTGGGCCGTTCCCCTAGTACGCGCGTCACCGACGGCGCGCCCTCTTGTATGCAATAAGCACGCGCGCAACTCCGCTCCAGGGCCTCCTAATCACGCAATCTCCCACAACTCACCATCAGTATCCTCTGCATCGACTAACGTTCACGCGTCAAACAAAGCAATTTAAATAAAAATACACCCGCCCTATCTTTACCTAAACCACTATCCACCTCCCTCTTATATCCATCCACTTACTCCACGCCTCCTCTTTCCTTATCTCGTCGTCATGCATGATTTCATTAGTATTCTTCGATGTACGACACCACCTACTATTAACAACTAGTCCTATCTGATAAGCACGAATATCTATCCTATCTGACACCATTCCCCTTACCGAGTCCCGACGATCATCACAATTCCGTACACACGCACGCAGGGATCAACGATCAACATCACTGCTGTGAGTAAATTTCATCTCAATTTTTGTCATCGGAGCGATACGCCGCAAGGCCCGTGGTAACCGATGCCTCCAGGTCAACAATTGACTCATAGATGTCGTCACCCACCCACGGTTATAACGAGTGCATCAGTGCGTCCCGCATATCCAACGCTCAATTACGCCCAACGCTACACGCTCCCCGCTTCATCAACGTCTCGCAAAACCCACGGCTCTAAACGGCTTATAAAATCCGAATTTGCAGTGATCTAAATCGACCCAAAGGAATTCTCTGGAACCAACTTCGTTAGTACCACGAAACTCATATCGCGAGGACATATCGGGGGAAGAGGGGTGGGAGGGGGAACAACCCACCAGTTCTGAATCTGTGATCCAAAGCCCCATGATGGCCGACTCAATTCGAGCCTACGGGAAACTCCTCAGCCCATGGCGCCTAGTGCATACTGCACGCCTGACTCGAAGCCTGATGAAGTACATTAAATCGGCGCGTCTACGGTCCCGGAAAGAATTAAACCCCTAGCACTATCTTTGAAAATCCCAGGGACGATAACTACTAGACCCCAACGAACGCAGTAGCCATAATCTCATGAGGCAGTTCGAGCATCGGTGAGTGGCCCCATACTTACGTATGTATATGAATAAACGCCAAGACCAAACCCTCAAGCCCGGTGATACTTAATCGACGTCTAATGACTTTGCCTACTTAATCGAGACATGGAAAGTGCCAGTTCAGCATCTAGGGAGATCTCGGGATAGTCCGACAGAGAATTCAACTTTTAATGTTTCACTCTCAAGTATCTCGAGACCAAGGAGTAGCGGGGTCTCCCGAAGCGACTATCTCCCAACTGTCAGATGAGCCGCTCGTGTAACAACACTCGACGAGAACCGTTACCCTAGGTAGTAGTTATGTGATTTACGCCCATGACAGCCTAGGGCGCCTAGAGCATCGGATTCGAAGCCTGATAACATCATGATCAAATCTTCAAGCCGGCATTTACGTTTGTTGAATGCATACGATAGCGCACTACCTGTGAGAGCCTTTCGACAGGTGTAGCCTCGTTTTTGTCAACGCTCTTAGCGCGATTGTAGAAGTAGCGACGGTCGACCCACGGTCAGATAATTGAGCTGTCACTGGTACGATAAGCACGCGTTGAAATTCCATCTAATATCCGAAATATTCCTAAAGCTGTAAAATTTAACATGAAAACCTTCCCAGCAGTTGAACGAATGGGTAGTAGGTACTCATAGCAAAGTGAAGCGCTCTTGCACCTGAACTCTATCCACATCATACATCCAGAGTCACACCAGAATCCCGTACACGATAATACATGTTGATAAATAACTCTGAACGCACAAACACGGGGATCAGGAATCCGGTGTGCGCATTCATTGGAACGAAGTTCTAGGGCCATCTGTCTGGTGGGTGGTTCATGGTTAGCCCATTCCCAATTTCCCGTCTGCTTCGATCCTCAGTGTGCACACAGTGGTACAGATGCACTCACATAATACACCCGAGACAGAGAATTCAAATGTCCAGTGGCGCAATAACGGACCAGAGTGTACTGTACTATTGCGACCGATCGTTCACGGGGTATGACCTATGACAGCAATTGTTCAGCGTCCTCATGCAATTAACGCCTTTTCGTTTCTGGATGATCCCGAGCGACAGTGGCATTAGTGACCTCAAATGCCCAGTCAAGGCAATTAAATGAACATTTTGGGGTCAGTGGAATATATGAACATCTATCCCAGTGCGATGCGGTAGAAATGTATCGAGGTTTTATAAATATTGAGTTGTCCTAATATAACGACCGATCAGTCATATGTCATGAGGCACCGTGAACTGAACAAATTTGCAAGTTGTCCTATGTCATTCGGGCCCATGAACATGTTTTCAAATGAGTAGCCAAAAAATAAAAAATCTCCCTTAATTTCGGCTATATCTAGACTATTCCATTCAATCGAAACGCTCCCATGGAACGGCGTTCCAATTGTCCTCAATGTTATGATGTTTGGCACCCATTCAGTGCGGCCATTCAGTTTAATGTCGCGTGAGATACTCCAGAAATAGCTAATCTATCGTAACAACGCTTTGAATAACTCGAATTCAATGAGTCGCGCGTATCCAGTAAGTTGGATGTATATATCTGAACTCTATCTAGCTATATTTCTAACTATCTCTCCATACAGATAAGATGCGAGCTCTGGGTCTGCTGTCACTGGTTATGCGCATCTCGGCGGGGGGCGATCGAAGTAATTTTCGCAATCCAACAAATCTTAATATTCGGGTTGGCGCTTCTATCGCCGTTCGGGTACAAAGAGAACTATGGGCATCCCTGGACATTGGGCATCAGCAGTAAATACGACACTGCCAATGATCCATAGGCTGCACTGCCGCATCATCGTGGGTGAACTTGGAACCAGAACTCAATTGCAACTGAACCCAATGGCCATGACTACGACTCGGCATCACGTCTGTGCCAACCGTACCTTTCCCTTCTTCTCATACCCTACATCCACATCTCCAGATGACCTGATTGAGAGGACAATGCGGGGAGCTAGGCAGATAGAGGCCGGGACGTGGCAGTGGACGACTGAATATGGGTCCAGGAATCAAGATTTCTATCACCCGACAAGAAACAAAAGACTCGAGACTTGCGCTTCCGTCACCCGTTATCAACTTATCAACGTGTACGAGAGTCACAATTTGAAGGATTACGACCTTCCTCCGAGCCTCGAAGGCCCTCGATGATGTTCCCCGCACCGACAATTGAGTTCTGCATGCACCTGACGGCCCCGCACGTATTATTAACTACAAGCCATTCTCCCTCCACAGTTATATAACAGGACGTTCTACGACCTTCTATTCACTTCCCATGCTAATAACTGACACGCTCCGGGCCTCCTCTGCCTCCAGGTCCATCGAGAGGACTCGAGAGGAGCTCCAGGAACGGAATCAATATCGCAGGCGCTAAAACGGCAAGTACAGTCGAACCTGTCATAACCCATACCTGTCATAACCCATACACCCCCATAATCCATAGGATTGGGCCGCCACCAAAACCGAGATTCACACCAAAATTGACCTGTGATAACCCATAACCTCTTATAACCCATAGCCTGGGCCGTCCACCGAGGGGTATGGGTTAAGGCAGGTTCGACTGTAATCAACGGAGAAGCCCGAGTTGAGTCCGCGTACATAAAAAGATCGGACTTCCGCGATCGGTGGATCTGACGCCTCTATCTCCTCTGTTTTGCAATTTTCCATTTTAGGAATGGTCCAGAATCAAGCATCATCACCTACTTTAGGAAGGTGAATATGGTGCCTGAATGTTGAAAGCCAATCAGGATCGACCATCATGCCGGGAGACCTTGAATTCCGGAATTGCTGGTATGTAGTGGTGCAGGAGAAGTATGTATGTATACATGATAGAGGGCTCAAGTACATCACATTGAGCTCAATTATTGGACATTCAAAGCATTAAAATTTTACTTACATAGAACTCGAACGTGCGCAAGCACTAGGGTGCAGCGACAGACCGCTGGCTTCGCGGAGATATGGCGCGCTCTGAGTCTTCGATGCTGGTATTCATTGGTTTAAGTTCAACGAACCCTTCACGTTTGTGAATTTTATTAATTGCACCCGGCACTGGATTACAGTTTGAAGGAGAAGTATGAAGGTTGAGGCCTAAGGCGCCAAGGCGGCCGGCCAGTCCGTCAACGCGTGGCGTTCAGCAGAATTTCTGGAATCCTAGTACTTTGCTAGTACTCGAATTTGAACAAGCCTGAATGTAAACCTCTTATTATGGCCATGTAGTGCTGAAATCACTCAGATCTTACACTCATGTGCGCTACCTTACTAGGGAATCTACATTATTGCACCTTCCTTGTCCGGAGGCCCAGTCGTTACAAAACTATGTTCCACATGCGTTCACTAATCCCAACAACCTCTCAGTGAAAATTCGCCTGAGGATTCGTCCTCAACCGGGGTATCATCGAGATTCTGGGCTCCAAGGATTCTCCGGTATCACCGAAGTATACCATGAAAATCGTGAATGATGAGAGCAATGAGACGAGTATCGGGACAACGTCGGAAGAGTATGACTGTCGCATTTTCCTAGGGGCTCAGTTTTTGGAATACCGGCGTTCTTCTGCATTCAGAGCGTGCTCGCATCTTATCCAGTTCTATCACCGTTTAATTCTCTTATCATAGTCAACGCGGGACCGGCCTGACCCATGTCACCCTCTTTGAACTCCAGCCCAAGTTATCCTGACAATATTGTACGGCTATTAAAAATTCCCCTTACCATTCAATGTAAGTACAAAGTAACCATGGATTTTGGCGGCGACTCAGTTTCCCATGTCACCCTCATTGAACTCCAGCCCGAATTATCCTGTACGGCTATCAAAAATTTCCTTTACCATTCAATGTAAGTACAAAGTAACCATGGGTTTTGGCGGCGACTCAGTTTCCAACGCATGCTTCAATTCCGATCTATCACCAATGTACTGACTTGGCAAGAAATGTCCATCGAATTGATAAAGATCGGGGGTGCGCTATAGCTTCCATTTGATCAAGGATACGGAGGAGAAATTATCCTTCGGGTATGCAACATTTTTCTTCCATCTGGTCCATACGTCATAGGGAATAATGATCACCTTTACATCCGCACTTTTGCAGGTACTTTCATTAAGTTAATTTCCCATTTTATAGACAGATTCTCACTCGACATATATTCTCTACCATATGGTTCGCCACAAAGGAGAATAAACAATGATTTTAAATAAATAAAAAAGTTAATTTCCGAAATGTTTACCGCTCTTCACTGAGGCAACTAGATTAAATAACCGAATACAGTCATTCACCGGTCAATGGGTCACCCAAATGAAGATCAGTCTTGGAAATGGTTAATATCAGGGATATACAGAATCTGAACTGACAAATTTATGGAAACACAACGTAGAATATATAATACCT
>Ga0307517_10002527_pt1 | contig 29170 bp, 27 predicted proteins | sample 23_EM_MG_FD_194515 | JGI IMG/M metagenome (GOLD analysis project Ga0307517, IMG submission 194515) | Populus trichocarpa ectomycorrhiza microbial communities from riparian zone in the Pacific Northwest, United States - 23_EM | ecosystem: Host-associated > Plants > Roots > Unclassified | place... | reverse complement strand
CTCGGCAGAGTTCGGCGTTTCGGGCGAAACGATCCGGCGCGACCTAAAGGACCTCGAGGCCGAAGGTGTCGTCCGGCGGATACATGGAGGCGCAATACCGGCAGGTCGCACCGCTGATGCACCGATCACCGAGCGCATCAAACTGAATGCTCTGGAAAAGGATGTGGTGGCGGGTCTGGCACACGGCCTGATCAAGGACGATTGCGTTATCTTCCTCGACACCGGTACGACAACCCTGGCGCTCGCGCGTCGGCTTACAGGATTCAAGAAGCTTCGGCTCTACACCAATTCGTTGCGCATCGCGCAGGTTGCCTGTGAGCATCTTGGCGTCCAAGTGGTGGTGACGCCCGGCCACCTTCGTCCCATAGAGCAGGATCTCGTAGGCTACGACACGATTGCCTACATCCAGCAATTTCACTTCGACATGGTGTTCATGGGGGCGGCCGCGGTCAATGCGGACTATGGCTTCATGGACTTCGAAGAAGATGAAGCGCGTATCCGTCAGGCGCTTTTTAAGCAGACGTCGAGAAGTGTGATGCTGGTCGATCACTTCAAATTCAATAAGGTCGGCAACGTTATCACGGCGCCTTTCGGTCGTATCCAGACGCTCGTAACGAATCAGCGCCCGCCCGAGAACATTCTCGGCGCTGTGCGCGCGGACGAGCTGGAGATCGTTCATGCATAGCGCGGTATCGGCACCCGCTCCCGATAATTTGGGCGCGATCTTCGATCGGATTTCCGGCGTCGGTGCGCAGGTCGGCGAAGGGGTGACGCGACTTGCTGCCAGCGCCGAAGACGGTGCAGCACGCGCTCTCTTCGCCGAATGGATGACACGCGGCGGTGCGAGGATGTCGCATGACGCCATTGGCAACCAGTTCGCCTGCTTCGACTGGGCAGGAGAACGCGCGCCACTGATTTTCGCGGGATCGCATCTCGATACGCAGCCGCGTGGCGGCCGCTTTGATGGTGCGCTCGGCGTGCTCGCTGCCGGCTGCGCCGCACTTGCCCTTCAGTCGGAGGTGGGCGGCGGCACCTTCAGGCCATCCCACAACCTTGTTGTTGTCAATTGGACGAATGAGGAAGGAGCGCGCTATCAACCGAGCCTCACCGGCAGCAGCGTATTCTCCGGCGTCCTAAAGATGGGCGACGCGCTAGCGCTGCGCGACGGTGCCGGCGTTGCGCTTCGTGACGCTCTTGCCGCAATCGGCGTGGTCGGCGCACAGGGAAGCGTTCCTCTGCGCCCTGAAGCCTACGTCGAACTTCATGTCGAACAGGGAAGGAAGCTGCTGGCGGCGGGTTTCCGCATAGGCGTTGTCGAAGGAACCTGGGCTGCGCGAAAGATGACCGTCACCTGGAACGGTCGCGCAGCCCATACCGGGCCGACCCCGATGGCCGACCGCCGTGACGCGCTTCTAGCGGCGGCGCGGGGGATCGCGGCATTCGAGGCGGCGATTGCTGGGCGTTATCCGCATCTTCATCGGTCTGCGGCGCGCCTCGAAGTCTGGCCGAATTCGCCAAATGTTGTGGTCGATCGAGCGACGGTGTGGTTCGAGCTGCGTGGTGTCGACGTGTTAGAGCTCGACCGGGCAGGACAGGCGGCCCTCGCTGTCTTCGAGAAGGCGGCTATGGAGACGGGGACGCGGCTGGAGATCGTCTCGGATCTGATACGAGAGCCCGCCAAGATGGACGGGCGGCTCATAGCGATCGCGAGCGAACAGGCGCGGCTCTGTGGCTTCGAGCCGTTAAGTATGCTCTCGGTTGCCGGACACGACGCTGTCGCGCTCCAGAACAGCGGCATTCCCTCGGCCTTGATCTTCGTTCCGAGTGTAGACGGCATCGCTCATCACCCGGACGAACTCACACATCCTGACGATATGCACACCGGGCTGACGGTTCTGATGGCGGTGCTGCGGCGTCTTTCAGAGGGACAAATGGGCCACGGGTGCGAACGGCAGGAAGCGCGCCATGCATAATGATGACGCTGTTAAGGTCGCGCTCAAGCAGCTCGGTCTTTCCGGAGCAACGCTTTCTCCTGTGATAGGTGGAATCGTCTCGCCCGTCCATAGGGCTGTTGAAAACGAGTGCTGCTTCGCCACCATCGCTGGCCGGCTGCCAGTGTTCGTCAAGCGCCAGCACGATGATATGATTGAATTTGTCGAACCGGGACCGGTTGCCGACGCCAGCCGGAAGGCGGGCGAGCTCGGTATCGCGCCGCGGCTGCTGCACGCCGATCCGGAAAACCGCCTCCTGGTCTTCGAGGTGCTCGGCGAGGAGTGGAAGTGGGGACATGTGGATGTGCTACGCCGCCCGCAGATCCTCGAAAACCTTCTAGCGGCAAAACGGGCATTCCAAAAGGGCGCGCAGCTCCGAGAAACGCGGAGCGTATTCGATCTTGTCGCGGCCTACTCCCGTCTCATCAACAAACTAGAAGTGGCGCTACCTGCATCGGTCATCCCGGTTTCGGCGGCAGTCGACCTGATTGCCGCTGCGATTACGGCAACTGGTGTCGACACAGTTGCATGCCACGCGGACGGAACTTCGTCCAATGTCATGGTAGGCCCTGCAAATGAAGTTAAGCTGGTCGATTTCGAGTGGGCACGTCAGGCCGACCCCGCTCACGACCTCGGAACGGTGCTTGCCGAACTACTTCCCTTCGATGGTGAGGCGCTTCTGGCAATCGAGATCGCGACGGGTAGACCGGACGCAGGGGCTCTTGCGCGTGCGCGCCTCTATGGGGCGGCGGACGACCTGATGTGGGCGCTCTGGGGCTTCATCCATGCAGCACGTTCGCCGCGCAAGCATATCGAATTCTTCAAATATGCCGAGTGGCGCCTCCTGCGAGCCCGCACCGTGATTGAGGGGCCCCGTTTCGAGACGTGGCTGAAACAAGTCTAGCGGAAGATCGAAGATGACACGCAGATTGGGTGAAGGCGCGACTCCGGCTGAGCTGGCGATCGAGCAGGCTATCGAAGCTGTGGCATCCTGGCGGGGGCGCCACGTCTCCTATGAATCCGTGCTTGGCGGTATCAGCAATCCAAACTGGCGCGTTTATGTCGAAGGTGCACCGCACAGCTACTTCGTGAAAATCCCGGGTGTGGGAACGGAAATGTTTATCGATCGCCGGGCCGCTAACGAAGCGGGCCGGAAAGCGCACGAGGCGGGAGTCGGCGCGCGCATCATCGACTTCTTTCCAGACAGCGGCATCGAGATTAGCGAATTCGTCGAGGGGCTCCGAACATCCACAAACGCCGATTTCCTTGACAAGGTAGTCCGTTTTAACGCGCTGCGTGCGCTCAAGGCTTTCAACGACAGTTCCTCGCTTTCATTGGTCAAGACGACGTTTGACATGATTGACGAGCACTTTCAGCAAGTCCTTGCCCTCGGTGGCGAATTCCCGGCTGATTTTGGTTGGCTCAATGCGCGATATCGCGAGGCACGACAGGCGCTGGAGGCCTCGGGACTCGATCTTGCGCCCTGCATGAATGATACACTCGCCGGCAACTTCCTTCTTCATGCCGATCGCCGCGTTATGCTGGTCGATTTCGAATATTCGTCGACGAACGACCGCGCTGCTGAACTCGCCCTCTGGTTCAGCGAGATGTGCTTCTCGCCGGAGGTCGAGGCAGAGATGATTGAGGAATATTACGGCCATCTTGATCGAGCTATCCTGGCGCGTGTTTCGCTATTCAAAGCGCTCGTCGACCTGAAGTGGTCGACATGGGCAATGGTGCAGAACCAAGTCTCGCATCTCGACTTCGATTTCTTTAAATACGGCTTTTGGAAGCACATGCGGGCGCGCTTCGTGATGCGCGATCCACGCTGGACCGAATGGCTGACGACGGTTTAGCTCAGAGAAAGGAAGGGCGGGCGGTGGTGATTGCTCCCGAGTTCATGCGCCGCATTGCGGCTGTAGCTGCACGCGAGACGCTACCGCGCTTCCGTTTGCCCGGCCTTGTCACCAACAAGGTCGCAGGCAGCTTCGACCCTGTCACGGAGGCCGATCGCGAGACTGAAAAAGCGCTTTGCGCGATGATTAAGGCCGAGTTTCCGGATCATGGTATTTTGGGTGAGGAGTTCGGCTCAGAAGGAACTGAAGCGCGGCATGTCTGGGTTATTGACCCGATCGACGGGACACGTTCCTTCATATCCGGAATTCCACTCTGGGGCACGCTCGTCGGTCTTACGGTGGATGGCGATGCAGTCGCTGGTATGATGGCGCAGCCCTTTATCGGCGAACTATTCTATGCGACCGGCGATGGCGCCAACTACGAAGGTCCGCACGGAAACGTGCGCCTTGCAACGCGCTCTACAACGAGTCTCTCCGAGGCGACGCTCTACACGACGACTCCCGCGATCTTCGAACCACACCGAAGGGGTCCCTTCGACCGGTTAGAACGTCAGGTTCGTCTCTCTCGCTATGGTACGGACTGCTATGCCTACTGCATGCTCGCCGCCGGCCAGATCGACATTGTAGTCGAGAGTGGCCTGTATCCTTATGACGTAGTTGGCCTGATTCCAATTATCGAACAGGCCGGCGGCGTTGTGACTGATTGGGATGGCGGCCCGGCTGAATCTGGCGGCGGAATAATCGCAGCGGCAAACGGGAAACTACATGCGATGGTTCTGGCTGAATTGCATTCGGCCTAAGGGCTGCTTCAGAAGTGTGGTCCTCGCTAAGAGCTGAAGATCGAAAAGTTTAGCTCCGCTAGCAGACCGGCTGTCTGCTTCCTCCCTGACTTGGCCGCCACCAGAGTGTGGCGGCCATCTTTCAGGCAATCGCGACTTGAGGGACGTCAGTAACAGGTTTGAGAGACCACGACGGAATCTTGATTGGCTCGAAATGACAAAATTATCTTCGCCCCACTCGCCGTCGACCTTGCTTGCTCGTTCCATCGTTAGGGACGGGACAGCCAGAAAATTGCCGATAGGCGTCCTCGATCTATTCAAGATTGGGATTGGTCCGTCTTCATCTCATACCGTCGGTCCAATGAAGGCGGCTGCGAATTTCGCGCGCAGCCTTAGAAGTGACCACGAGGATGTTACTCGGATTGAAACCACAATTTTTGGCTCGCTTGCATGGACCGGCAAGGGGCATGCAACTGATAAAGCACTTGTGCTGGGACTGTCGGGGGAGACACCCGATCAGATTGATCCGGATGAGGCGAGCCGACTTTTCGAACGGATCCGCAAAGATCGTTCGATTCAGCTTTCGGCCGGCCGCAGGATCGCCGTCGAGTTAGACAAGGATATCATCTTTGATAGGAAGCGTCAGTTCGACCGCCATCCGAACGCCATGGAGTTCAAGGCCTTCGATGCAAACGCTAATGTCGTCGCATCAGCTGTTTGGTTTTCAATCGGCGGCGGGTTCATCGAGCGGCTTGGAGCTGAAAATCAACAAGAAGAGCTTGAGTATACTAACGGCTTCGACTTTCAATCGTCGCGAGATCTCCTTGAGTTGTGTCGACTTCATTCTTGCGCGATCGCCGATATTGCAATGGCCAATGAAGTTGCCCGGCGCACCGAAGAAAAGACCATCGAGGAGATCGACCACATCATTGATGCAATGTTGAGGTGTATCGATCGCGGACTAGCACAAGGGGGAGAGCTTCCAGGCGGGTTGCGCGTGCGAAGACGGGCCGGCGCTCTCTTTGAGAGACTTCAGAAAGCTCCTCTCAGCAATTCACGCCTAACGAGTGCGCCATTTGATCATATTTCGGCCTTTGCCATAGCCGTGAACGAAGAGAACGCAGCTGGAGGCCGAGTGGTAACCGCCCCAACCAACGGAGCCGCCGGCGTCGTGCCCGCTGTCCTTCGTTACTATCGTGATTTCTGCGAGGGTGCAAACCAGGACGGATCGCGGACCCTCCTCCTCGTGGCGAGTGCGATTGGTAGTATCATCAAGCGGAATGCCTCTATCTCAGGCGCCGAGGTTGGATGTCAGGGCGAAGTGGGTTCGGCCGCGGCGATGGCGAGCGCTGGACTTACGGCGGCGTTAGGCGGGACCAACGAGCAAGTCGAGAACGCAGCCGAGATAGCCATCGAACACCATCTGGGAATGACCTGTGATCCTGTGGGAGGTCTGGTTCAGATCCCATGTATTGAGCGCAATGCTTTTGGGGCCGTGAAGGCAGTTACTGCCGCATACTTGGCTCTCGCCGGCGATGGAAGGCATCGCGTTTCGCTTGACCAGGTCATCGAAACGATGCGCCAGACGGGCGCCGATATGCACGATAAATACCGTGAGACCTCGCGTGGTGGCCTTGCCGTTAACGTTCCGGAATGTTGAGGGGGTGCTGCATGAATGCTCGCGGGCCGATCAAACACGCGTCCTTCGATCTCACGTTGACGTTCTTCCAGTGTCGGCGCTTTGCTCCTCCTATCGATAGCGCTGTTGCATTATGCTGGTGATCATGCAGCAGATAAAGGCCGCGCGGGCTCTTCTTGGCTGGGGGCAATATGATCTCGCCGTGAAATCCGGCATTGCTATTTCAACGATCCGCCGCATCGAACGTTCGAATGGCTCACTTCGGGCGCACTTCGAGACGATCGCAAAAATCCAGCGAGCGTTCGAGGCGGCCGGGGTCAGATTCAGCGGCGATCCACACCCCGGTGTCAGCTTGGGGCGCAAGCAAGAGAAGCCCTGCGACTGATGTCATCCGCCCTTTCGTTTCCAGCCATTGGTGAGTTCTGTGGCACCAATCGGCGCCGAAGCTGCTCGGCCGACAGAATCGCAAGTGCGCCTTCGATCCGAAGTTTCCGGAAGCGCCCAGCCGGCGTTGGCTTTACCCCTCCGCCTGAGCGCTCGAATACGGTGACGCCGATCCGATGCTCAAGCTGGCAAATAGATCGGCTCAGGATAGAGTGTCGGATGGACAGTAGCTCGGCAGCTTGCCGAATACTCCCATAATCTGCGGCTGCAACCGCAAACCGGAGCTGCTTCAGATCGACAGCGTGCATCCGGAGCATGCGTGGCGGGTCCATTATCTCGTTCTCCGAGGCGGGGCGGACGCATTGTGTCGCGCTGCAGACAGCTCTATCGCTTGAGAGCTAACAGAGCTGCTCGACTCGAGATTGATGCTAGGCGACGGCAAGCGTCACTGGTGCCCACAACACGGGACCCTGAAGGCCACCGGCGGCACGGACACGCACTAGACTCTCAATTGAGACCTCAAGATATCCCGCGACCGCAAGGGTGGTGCCCAGTACACGAGGTTCACCGATTCGCCGCAGGGACCATTCTGCGCGCCGCAGGAGATCGATGAAATTCTGAAAAACGCGATGCATTTCACAACCTGTGGCATGCCCCCGAACTTGGACGTGCTCTCAACCCTGCCTGCGATGAGCCCTCGTTTTGTATCCAGCCGATTCTCTATCGAGCGGTCGCGGAAGGGCCGCGCTTCAACTGCCGGTCGGCACTGTCAGATAATCCTGACAGGAAAGTTCTTGCTGCGGACGTCATCGGATCTGCCGCAACCAGTCATTCCAGCGCGGATCGTTGAACAGCGTCCTCGCCCTGGCATATTTCCAGATCCCGTATTTCTGGTAGTCGAAATCCCAGTTCGACAGCTTCCGTTGCTGTACCGCCCAAGAACCCCATTTCATGTCTGAGACCGCGCGGGCCACCCACACCCGGGAAACCAGCTCCTGACGAACCTCGCCATAGTAGCGCTCGATCATCTCGACCGTCGTTGCCTCGTCGGTGAAGGTTTCGCCGAGGAATGCACCGATCTCGTATGCCCGTTCGTTGTTCGACGCGAACTCGAAATCGATCAGTTTCATGTCACGGATAGTGTCGCCGGACATGGACACCATGAAATTGCCTGCCATGCAGTCGTTGTGACAGGGGACGATATCCAGCCCCGACGCCATGAACGCGCTCTTCGCACGACCGTACTGGTAGAGCAGCCAGTCGAAATCCGCGGGGCGGATCACGCCCAATTCGCTTCCCTGCTCTATATGTTCGTCGGTCATGGCGAATACATCCTTGGTGACCGACAGCCGCCCGCTGGAATTGAATTTCTGAAAGAGATCTACGACCGCCCCGAGGAAATCCTTCCGCATGAAATCGGCCGCAGTCGATGGTCGATAACCTTCCAGGAATTCGAAGAGTTCGATGCCGGCGTCAGGATCGAACAATTCAACGCGTGGCGAAATCCCCAGCGCGTTGGCCTTCATGGCAGCCTCGTTGGATAACCGTCGGTCAACGAAGCTCTCCGATCCCTTACCGAACATCTTGAGGAAGTAGGTGACACCCTCATGGGTGAGCAGCCAGTTCGAGTTCATGAGCCCGCCGGTCAGCGGGCGTCGGATGACCTTCTCATGATCCCAACCCGGAATGGCCGAGATTGCGGCGACGACTTCGTGTTCGATCTGTTCGTCCATTGGTTTCCCCCTACGCCGCGCTGCGAAGCCGGTCGGCGGCGTGCGAGCGCTGGGCCAGTTCATTGAAACGCATGAACCGCCATGAGGCGTACTTGGCGAATTCGAGGCTCCGGCGCGGCGAGGTCGCCGCCATCAAGGCGCCGATAAGTCCCCAGCGCAGATCGTCCAGGATGCCGTAGATCATTGCGCGCTGGAAATGCCCTTCGTGGAAACGGCCGAACCATTCCTCGAAACCCTGCCGTGCCTCGGGTTCGCACTCAAAAAACTCCAGCAGATAACATCCAGCGTCTTCGAACGGGTCGGCATTTGCCGAAAGATCGAAATCGATCAATTTCACTTGGCCATCCGGGCCGATCATAAGATTTGCCGTGTTGCCGTCGCGATGGCAGGGAACGTTCTCGGCGCCGAGCGCCGTGATCGCCTGTCGCGCCTGTTCCGCAAATGCGTGATACGCGCGAATGTTGAGCGGCAGGCGCGCGTAGGAAGAAACACAGGCGCGGTTCAGGCGATCGATCTCGGAGAAAATGTCGCCATCGCGCAGGAACCTTGGCCCCGCGTGAAGGGCCTTCTTAGCTGCAATCACTCGGCTGCGCAGGTCGCCGTTCACGCAGTCATGAAGCCCGCCGGCGCGCCAGCCTTCGCCTAGATACTCCATGACGACCACTCCGTCTTCCGGCATCGTCTCGAAAACGCTCGGGCCTACACCCAGATCGCCCGCGATTGTCGCTGACAACAAGGCCGCGGCGACATCGACATAGGCGTTCGTATCATCGTGATAGTGCTTATAGATTTCCGCCGATGTGCCTCGACGCGCCAACCAGATGTCGGCCTCGACACCGCGCCATGCGGGTGAGGCCAGAACAGTCAGCGGACTCTCGAATGTTTCGAGTTGGCCGCCCAGGCGCCGCGCCGCGATGTTCTGGACCAGCTTGCTCCTATCTTCCATCATCGCTCCCCCCTTTCAGTCACGTGGCACCAGCGGCCAGTCGCGGTTTTGTTCCGCGCCGCCCCAGATCTCGGTCTCCAAGGCGGCCGCAAGACGGCACAGCCTGATGTCGTCGAAACGCTTGCTCACGATCTGCACACCGATTGGCAGCCCGCGCGAGTCGAACCCGGCGCAGATGGCGGCGGCAGGGTCGCCGGACTGGTTGAACGGCGCCGTGAATGTGCAGTGGCGTAATGGATTTAGCAGATCGGGCCCACGGTCCGTCGCAGGGAAGTTGACCACCGGCATCACTGGCGTCAACAGAAAGTCGGTATCGTCAAGCAGCGCGTTTGCCTGTGCGACGCCCTTCGCAATTCCGGCCTCAAAACGGGCTATACGATCGCCGCCCCAGCGTTCTGCCTCGGCGAACCAGGCGAAGATCTCCGTTGGCGTGTTTGCGCGCATCGTTTGGGAAACCGAGGCATATTCGCGCCAACCGCGTAGCTTGAAGGACTCCTCCATCGGCAGTATCGCGTCGAACTCGAAATGTTTGCTGCCTTTCACGACGCGGCTAACCAAACGGCCCATTGCGATTTCAGCAATCTCTAATGCCTGCCGTACAGCAGGTTCAACGCTGGGACCAAAGCCGAATTCGCTGTAAACGGTCACAGTCGCCTCGCCGAAGTCGCGTTCAGGCTCGGTGACCGGTACCGAGAAGCGGTCCGCAGCATGCACACCGCCGAGAATGCGGAGGTATGCCTCCAGGTCGGCGGCATGCCGCACCATTGGACCCGGGGAGCGCACATCCGACGCGGGCGTGTGCGCAATCATGCCCTGGGTAGGCTTTATCGTCGCAAGCCCGCAATGGGAGGAAGGCAGGCGCACCGAGCCGGCTATGTCGGTTCCCACCGACATCATTCCGATGCCCGCAGCCAGCGATGCTCCGGCTCCGGCGCTGGAGCCCCCGGGGTTCCAATTCTTTCCCCAGGGATTGCGTACGATGCCGTAACACGAACTGACGCCGGAACCGCTCAGGCCGAAATCGGGCATCGTGCCTTTGCCGAAGATGATGGCACCTGCCGCCTTCAGCTTCGCCACCGGCGGAGAATCCACCGTGGCGACGATGCCATCGCCATGGATCTTCGAACCGTGACGCCAGACCATGCCCGATGCATTCAACGAATCCTTGATGGAGACCGGGACGCCGTCGAGAGGCCCTGCGGATATACCGTCGCGAAACCGCCTGCCGGCTTCCTTCGCCGCCGCGAAGCTGGCGTCGCGACGCAGATCGTAAAGCGAGGTGAGTTCCTCGTTTACCCGCTCGATCTGGTCGAAGGTAATCTCCATTACCTCGATGGGATCGATCCGCAGGTCGTTGTAGCCGGCCTGCAGTTCGGCAAGCGAAAGCTTCGACAAGTCACGAACGTCCATCAGTTCTCCTTCCGATGCCGAACCGCCGCGTCTGCCGGCCGACGTCCGCCATCAAAACACTACAGCATGCTACGGTCAGGGCGCTTGTCATAGAGAATGCATCGTTATCCAGGCGCGGGCGAACGCGCGCGGTATGCCGCGTCCTATGCCTTTCGAGCCGCCCGTGACGATATCGCTGCATACTACTGGCGATTGAAACATGCTTCCCTCCAAACGGTCGACCGCCGTGGACGATAAGCGGCTGGCGAAACACATTTGCGCCGGCCATGCCGCAGGCGTTGCTAACGGCCCTTGATGCTCTCCAGCTTGCGGGTGATCGTGTCGCGAGCAATGGCGAGATCCTTCACTGTTCCCGACATGAATATCCGCCCCGAAGCGCCTATCATCTGAACATCGTTGATGACGGCGCTAGGCGCGGCCCTTTCTGCCTCGTTTGCAGCGACACAAGCGAACAGTGCCGGTGCCATTTCGTAGATTAGCAACGCGACGCCCGGGACCAGGATCGAAGCATCGCGTGACCGGTTGAGGATGACCGCGTGCTGGTCCGAAAGGTCTTCTATGATGTCGTGGTAGAGAATCTGCGGGCGGAGTTGATTTTCTGGCTTGGCCCCTATGCCTTGGAGGATCGCACCGCCCGCAGCCTCCAGTTCCTCCATCTTGTCAGAATGGAGTTCGAGAAGGCCGAACTGGCGTTCGGTGTAAAGGATTCCGGGTTCCATCGCCGGATTGGATTTGAGGGCCAGGTCCGTGATGCGGTGGATCGCGAGCGCGGGGGCAACCTCGATGATCAGCGAGTGCTGACCTTCGAAGGGCGGGTAGCCCCTCGCGCGCGTGGGCGAGGACAAATACGCCGCGAACTGCGGCTGCAGATCTTCGATAGGCAGATAGACGCGCAGCTCCGTCATGCCCTTGTCCTTCTTCCGAATGTTTCGGGCCGGTCTCAGCTCTTGACCGCTTCAAAGTGCGCTGAAAGATCCGGGTGCGGACGCGGAATTACGTGGACGGCCGTGACTTCCCCAACCTGCCGGGCGGCTTCAGCTCCTGCTTCGGTCGCGGCCTTAACTGCGCCAACATCGCCGCGCACGACAACAGACACCAGTCCGCCGCCCACTTCCTTTCGGGCGATGATCTCGACGTTGGCCGCCTTGACCATTGCATCCGCCGCGGAAAGCGCCGGCACGTAGCCCTTCGTTTCGATCATTCCAATTGCAAGATTTGCCATTTTAGGTACTCCGTTATTTGTGTTTCGTATGTTGTTCATCGATTGAGCCGATGATCAGTGCGTCGATCGGCACGGATCGTTCCGTGAACCATCCCGCTGCTACTGAGCCTTGCGTGACCAGCACGCTTTCCCCGTCCGCACAGCCAAGCGGATCGAATGCGATCAACTTGGCGCCCGTCTCCGTTTCGACTTCGAGCAAAGCGCCCGTTGGTAATGTACTGAGGTGGCGGCTAGACCAGAGCCTGCCGCTGACGCGCGCTCTAATCATTCGATTGTCCTTTCGATCCTGATGCCTCGGCGGCGGGCTTCGTCATTAGCAAGCGGAGTGAGCCGTGCCGTCTTCGCGACGCGCAGCCGGGTTTCCCCGTTCGCAACCGCTGCAAGATCGCGCTCCGTAATCAGGCTCTTGCGGAGCTCCGGAACCTTGGGGGGGATTGTACTCACAAGGGTTTCCGGTTGCTTCGTAGCAGGCGTCCGCATGGCGGCCGGAGGAAGCTGCTCCGCGCGCTCGGGAGTTCCGACATTCCGAACCGGCTCGAAATGGAGGCGGCCGTTCCGCAGCGCCGACGCGAACCCCGGATCGTTCGCACGGTCGAGAACGGAAAGCGCAAATCTGTTCAGGTCCGCCGAGGTGCTGATGCTCACCCGCTCGATTGCTGCATCGCAGGCAAATTCAGCCCGCATCGAAGAGAGTTCTTCGGCGAGAATCTCCTTGATGAGAGCGCGGAGGTCTCCCATCAATCCGCTCCGGCGTCGCGAAGCGCACGTTCGGCTGCATCGCGAGCGTTACGGACATCCGCTTCCGTTCCAGCAAGGTAAAGGCGGCCGTTCGCACCAATCATGCGCATATCGACAACCTTGATGTCAGCCGCCTTTTCCGCTTCGTTGCAGGCTAGGATCGCGTACGCCGCCGGCTGACACTCAAGCAGATAGGTGCTCTCTCCACCGAGAACCATCGAACCCGTTTTGTTGCGGTTCATGAGGAAAGCGTGCTGTGCGTCGATCCGGGTCACGATCTTCGACGCCATGATCTTCGGCTTCTCGGCTTGATCGGGACGCTTGCCCATCGCCGTTAGTGCAGCTTCCGCTCCAGCCTGGACTTCAGACGTGGAGTACGCGTGGAACTGAAGAGTACCGAACTGCCGTTCGACAACCAGAAAGCCGGCTCTCACTTCAGCACTCTTCAGCACCGTGTCGGTTAGCGCTTCGATGTCGAGACCCGGCGCGATCTCGATGATCTGAGCCGCCATTCTGGCGCGCGGCAGCGTGCCCCGCATCCACGTGGCCGTATAGGCTAGCGTCTGGGGCTGCAACTGATCGATGAAGATGAAGGCGCGAAGATCAGTCACGGTTCGCTCCGGGTCAATTGGCGAAGTTCCTGGAGGATCAGCTGGCGCAGCAGATCGCGATCTACGCCATTCCCGTCAGTGGGGACCGCCGTCAAAGAACGAGGCGAAGCCGTTGAGGTCGGCGCAAGGTCGCCATTGTCGAAAGGCGCGCGTACCTGGCTGAAATCGCCAAAGGACACGGACGAATCGCTGTTCCATGCCAATCGCGTCCAGTGCACGAGATGTTGCGGCCCAATGTTTTCGCCAACTGAAGACCGTCCGAAATAGCCCGTGCCGATCATGAAGGAAGGTGCGAGATGCGTCGCGAAACCGGCCGCCCCTTGTGAGCAAGGTGCGTTGACGACAACCCGATAGACCGGCAGTGCGTTCGCGAAAAGCATTGCACGTTGCGGATCTTCGCCATGGAAAGCTGCCGAATGTCCCGACCCAGTCACCCGAAGAACCATCTGCGCCATGCTTGTTGCGCTTTCGAATGTTGCGGCGCTGGCAAACGTCAGTACCGGACAGAGCTTTTCCTTGGTGAGGTTCTCCTCGATACCGAGATGGCTGACCGGTGCGACCAGCGTGCGAATGGACCCGACCATGCGGAACCCGGCCTGTTGCGCGATCCATTGCGCGCTTTTGCCGACCGCTGCGGTATTGAGATGACCTTCAGGGAAGAGCCAGTCCCGGAGCTTCGTTGTTTCGGCTTCGCTGCAGATATGAGCGCCCGCCGCGCGCAACGCCCGCTCGAGCTGCTGCCTGCTTTTTTCCAGCGTGATAAGGACGCTTTCGTTGGTGCACAGGACGGAGTTGTCGAAGGCTTTGCTGTCGACGATACGCCGCGCAGCGGCATTGAAGTCCGCGCTCGGATCGACATACACGGGGGCATTGCCTGGACCTACTCCGATAGCCGGATTTCCGGACGAGTAAGCCGCACGAACCATCGCGCCGCCTCCCGTCGCGAGGATTACCTGGATTTTCGGCGAAGCCATCAATGCTTGCACCAATGGTACGGATGGCTGCTCGATACATTGGATCAGACCAGGCGGCGCTCCCGCTGCGACTGCGGCCGCTTCGAGTTTAGCGGCCGCGTCGCAACAGCAGTCGCTCGCCAGTGGGTGAGGGCTGAAGACGATGGCGTTGCGGCTTAGCAGTGCAATGATCGTTTTGTAATAGAGTGTGGATATGGGATTGGTCGCAGGGGTCAGCGCCAGGACGATCCCTGCTGGCTTCGGAATTTCAACCATCTTACGGGCTTCATCCACCCGCGGGTTCACGAGATCCGTTTTCTCGTAAAAATCGACCAGAGCGCGGGAGGAAAGTTCGTTCTTGAGCTTCTTGTGCTCGATGACTCCCATACCCGTCTCACGAACCGCCCATGCGGCGTAGTACTGTGCTTGGGAGAATGCGACCTCTGCAACGGATTGCGAGACTTTCATTACTGCCGCCCGGTCAAAACGGGCGAATGCGCGAACTGCCCAGCCGGCACGTTCGATCTTCATCGCCGCGATCGCCTGAGCCTGATCGGGTACGACCAGGCGAGGCGCATCTTCTCGACTGTGCATTTGTGTACCCATCGTTTAGGCCACTCGCCGTGGTTTGCGCAGCAGTTCGCGAACGCGAGGCATCACCGCTTCCATGCGGTCCACGATTTCCTGACAGGTCGCAGCATCGAGGAGCGCGCCCGGCTTGAACTGCAGGACGCGCTTGTCGAGTGACGAGAAGATTGCCCACAGTCCGTTCTCGTACAGGGCGCGGGAGACCGCGACCGCGCCCTCGGGATGATCGAACTCCAGCCCGAGAATGATGCCGCGCTGGCGGATGCCGACGAAAATATCGTTGTTGGCTGCCATAAGTGCGGAAAGGCTGCGGCGGAAGAACTCCGCAACCGAGCGAACGTTCGCAATGACTTCGGGGCGCTGCAGTATCTCGATCACCTGGTGACCAACCACGCAACCCAACTCGGAGCCGCCGGCGGTAGAGATGTGCGCGGCGCCGTCTTCATGGAGCCAGCCGCCGCATTTCTCCGTCACCACGCAAGCCGAAATGGGATAGATTCCGCCCCCGAGCCCTTTGCCGGTAACGAACATATCCGGTTGCAACCCATAGGATTGCCAGCCCCACATGACACCGGTGCGCAGGAGGCCCGTCTGTACTTCATCGGCGATGTAGAGGGTGCCGTAGCGACGGCAGAGGTCCTGGCAGGCCCTCAGGTAGCCTTCATCAGGAAGCGGGAAGCCATAAGTCGCGGGGATCGTTTCGATAATGAAAGCCGCCACGTCGCGACCGCGCAATGCGCGTTCCAGCGCGTCGACGTTATTGAAGGGTACCTGGAAGAATTCGTCCGGACGATCCGCCAGGAATATCTTCGAGAAGCGATCGTCACCCGTCGCGACGGACAGCCCCGAATGACCGTGGTAACCTTTGACGATCGATACGATCTTGCGCCGCTTTGTGGCGTATCGGGCGGTTTTGAGCGCAATCTCCACCGCCTCGGCGCCGCCGGCGCCGAAGATCGCGTACTTCATTCCGGGTGCGGTCCCGACCAGTTTCTCTGCGAATGCGGTTCGTGCAACCGACGGGAACCAATGGTTCCCCATGTCGAAATAATCCAGCGCCGACTTCAGTGTGGCGACGAGTTCGGGATGGCGGTGGCCGAAATTATAGGTGCCGCCATTCAAGTGGAGGTCGATCAGGCGCCTGCCCGACATGTCGTAGAGGAAATATCCCTCACGGCGATCGATCACGAGGTCGATGCCGGCGTCCTGCCAGAACTTCGTCTTGCCAGGGTTCCAGTACTCGATGGCTTTGTCGAGCAGTTCGGCCTTGGACTCGAATTTGAAGAACCCGTAATCGAACAATGAAGTCTCTCCCATCGCGCCCGACTAGTTGCACGCATTATTGTAACTTGCAACATATTTTTGCTGTATGTCGGGCACTCGAATCTTGTTTTTTTGCCTCTGAACGCGCAAGTCTGTAACTCTGTCACATCGGGCATTGGGAGGTCGGCCAGATGCGCATGCAGAAGTCTCGTAAAGGCGTCCGGCAGGACAATATTCTCGCGGCGCTGGAGCGAAATCCCGCGTTGCGCGTGGTTCAGATAGCTGAAGAACTGGATGTCTCCACGGAGACGGTGCGGCGCGATCTGACCGAACTTGAGAGTACTGGGAGGCTCAGTCGTACCTACGGTGGCGCGATCAAGAACGCGAATCATTTCGAGCCTGCGCTCAATGAGCGTCTGTCACTGAAGGTTTCAGAGCGGCGCGCTATCGCCGTGGAGGCGGTCTCCCGTTATGCAACGGAAGAAGCCTTGATTCTGGGGGGAGGCGCAACGATGGTCCAGTTTGCGCGAGCGCTCCGCGAGGTTCCTCGGCGGATCACCGTCGTAACTCCCGCATATCCGATAGCTGTCGAGCTTGCCGCCAACCCGATGATCGAAATCATCATGCTGCCTGGAATTTTCGAGCCCCGGGAGCATATGACGGTGGGGCCGGACACCTTGCGCGCCATGGAACGCTATAAGGTGCGCACCGCGATCATCGGTGCGTCGGGCGTCAATGCCGACGGCGTGAGCGAGGCGCTGTTGCGGGCCGGGGAAGTGTACGGAGCGATGGTGGAGAGGTCGGAGCGGGTTGTGGTGCTCGCGGATTCGGACAAGTTCGACAAACGTGCCCTCGTCATGCTGACCGAGTGGAACGCAGCGACGACGCTTGTCACGGACGTCGCACCACAGGGCGCGCTTAAGGCCGCGCTTGATCGCGGCGGCACGAAAGTGATCGTCGCCTCCGGGAATTAGCCACGGTCGGCGCGACACGGACTGCAAGCCTCTGTCTCGAGCATGCCTGCGCCAAGCTGAACTCGTCCAAGGCATATCCACATTTGGGAGCATCAGTCCGAGACGTCGCGGCTGATGAATTAGTCGGCTCGCTGAAAATTGTGCCCGACATCCATCGAAATAATGTTGCAAGTAACAACTTTGTATGCAAGAATTTTGACAAATGCGCTGAATGGCTGGGAAAGCCGCACGAAAAGCAATTTTAACCAGAGGGGTCGGTCTATGTTAAAAATCTCCAGGCGCTCTCTTTTGACAGCAGCGGCGGGTGGCGTCGTTTCGACAGCCTTGTCTGCTCCCTTCATCCGGCGCGCGTCCGCCGCAGGGCGCAGCTCCCTGATATATGCCTCGGCCGAGGCCTTGACCGGCAACTGGGATCCGACCAGCCACACTTCGCTCGCCCAGATCAATTTCGAGAATTTTGTCTTCGGGCAGCTGTTCCGCACGCCGATGCAGCCGGATAATCCGTCGCAGATCGTCTGGGAACTGGCGACGGGCCAGAAGCTGGTCGACGAGTACACGATGGAATACACGCTGCGCGACGGCGTGACCTTCCACAACGGCGCGCCGTTCTCGGCCGAGGACGTCAAGGCGACATTCGAGTATGCCACGAGCCCGGGCAGGCCTGCGAGCGCGTTGTATCCCGGTCAGTGCGAGGTGGAAGTCGTGGACCGGCTGACGGCCCGCGTGCATACGAAGAAGTTCGGATACCCGGCGTCGGCATTCCAGTTTACCGGCGCCCTCATGGCGATCCTGTCGAAGGATGACGTCAAGGACCCCAAGGTTCTCTCGCAGAGACCGAACGGGACAGGGGCCTTCAAGTTCGTCAAACAGGAAGGCAATACGAGCCATCTCGTCGCCTTCGACAAGTACTTCCGTGGCAAGCCGAAGATCGAGCAGGTCGAGTTCAGCTACGTCTCAGACGCCACCGCCCGCATTCTCGGGCTGATGTCCGGCGATATCGATATTCTCCAGCGTCTCGAACCGGAGCAGTATGCGACGGTCAAGAAGAATAAAGCCCTGCACGCCTGGGAAGCGCTGTCGACGGAAAACAAGTACCTGCACTTCCGCTGCAACAAGCCGCCTTTCGACAATCCGCTGATCAGGCAGGCGGCCGCCCATGCGATCGACCGTTCGCAGATCCTCGCGGTCATGGACGTCGCAGGTGCGGCCAACAATGACTATATCAGCAAGCTGAAATTCGGCTACGAGGACGTGCCGGGCTATCCCGAATACAACCCCGAGAGGTGCCAGCAGTTCCTGGCCAAGGCCGGCTTCCCCAAGGGTCAGGGACTTCCCCAGATCGATTATCTTACCTCGACTGGCTTCTATCCGAAGACCAAGGAATACGGCGAGGTCATCACGTCTCTGATGAATGAGCAGGGCTTCAATGTTAAGCTGAATGTGATGGATACCGCGGCATGGGGCGGCCGTCTCTACCAGACGGCCGACAAGGTGGCCGAAGGTCACATGATCGACTGCGGCTGGATGTCGGGCTCGCCGGAGCCGGACATCGTGCTGCGTGCGATGTTCTATTCTAAGGCCGGTCCCGGCGGTGGTCTGATCAACGGCATAAAGGACAAGGACATCGATGCGGCGCTCGACGCCGAGCGTGCGGAAGGCGATTCGGCCAAGCGCAAGGTGCTGGTTGGCAAGGCAACCGAGGTGATCGCATCCAAGCTGCCGTCGCTATCCCTGTTCACCTCGGTCAATCTCAATGCTTGCCGGGCCGGGTTGACGGATTTCTCCATCTACCCCAACGGCCCAATGGACGTGTCGCGCGCCTACTACAAAGACGTTTGAGAGATTACGTCGGATGGTTTCGCTCATCAGCTTTCTCGTCCGGCGTATCCTTCAGGGCGCGCTCATCATTCTCCTGGTGTCCTTCGGCATCTTCGCAGTCCTGCGACTAGTCCCGGGGGACCCCGCCCGGCTGGTTCTCGGCCCCATGGCTAGCGACCAGGTCGTGGAAGTGGCAGCCAGAGAGATGGGCCTGCGGGATCCGATACCGGTCCAATATGTGCATTGGCTCGGCGCAGCTCTGCATGGCGATATGGGTCAGTCCTATATCCGCGCGATCAACGGCTCGCAGGTCACGGGATCGCACGACGAGTTCGCCCAGGCCGGGAAGGCTCATGTACTGGATCTGATCGGCGGCGCCTTGCCCTATACCCTGCAACTGGCGGCGCTGGCGCTGCTCTTCGCCGCGATCATCGCCATCCCGCTCGGCATTGCCGGCGGGATGCGCTCGGGACAATGGCCCGACAAGCTGGTCCTCTATCTCGGTTCGGCCTTCGTTTCGATTCCAAATTTCTGGCTGTCGGTCGTGTTGGCGCTGGTCGTTACCGCCCAGTTCCATCTCATCCCGTCGATCGGCTATCAGGGCTTCTCCTATACCATCTTGCCCGCGTTCGTGATCGCGATAGAAATGTCGCCAATCTTCATGCGAAGCCTCTCGTCGTCGGTGTCAGGTGCCAGACAGCGAAGCTTCGTAAGCCTGGCCGAGATCCGCGGATTGTCGCGCTGGCGCATCTTCTTCGGCCATATCCTGCGCAATGCCGCCGTCCCCGTCCTGAACCTGTTCGGCGTTCAGATCGGCGCTCTGCTCGGTGGCATCCTGATCGTCGAGTTCATCTTCAACTATCCCGGACTGGGATTGCTGACCGTGCAGGCCGTGCTTCAACGAGACTTTCCGGTGATTCAGGGCGTCGCGGTGCTTTCCGCCGTACTTTTCGTCGTGATCAACATACTTGTTGATCTGGTTTCTACCTGGATAGATCCGAGGCTCGATTTCTGATGTTGATCGATACCATCACCGTCGCGGCTGCCGTTCCCGCCGACAAGACGGCCGCCGTCAGTCCAGGACGGCGCATCTGGCGGGCGGCCTATGCCGAGCCGCAGTTTCGTGTCGGCCTCGTGCTCATCCTTATCCTGATCATCACGGCCCTGATCTACCCCTATCTGACGCCGCTGTCGGCGACCAAGATTGCCGTGCTCGAGCGCTTCAAGCCGCCGTTCTTCCTGTCCGGCGGGACGTGGCTGCATCCGCTGGGAACGGATCAGCTCGGCCGCGACTTGTTCCTGCGTTCGCTGATCGGCCTGCAGAACGCGCTGCTCATAAGCATGAGCGCTGTCATCATCATGTTCGTGTTCGGCGCGGCGATCGGGCTTTTTTCCGGCTATTATGGCGGGTGGATCGACACGGTGCTGATGCGTATCACCGACGCGCAGCTTGCCGTTCCCGTGATCATTCTCGCCATCACCATCCTGACCGTGCGGCGACCGACCGTGGAGACGGTAACGCTGGTGCTCGCCCTGTCGGGCTGGCCCGCCTATGCGCGCGTAACCCGTTCCGTCACGCTTTCGGAGCGCCAGCGCGAATATGTCCGGGGGGCCAAGATCCTGGGCGCTTCGGACCTGCGGATCATCTTCCAGCTGATCGCCCCCAACGTCCTGCCGCCGATCGCCTTCGTCGCCGTGCTCGACATCGCCCGGATGATGATATTCGAGGCGATCCTCGGCTTCATCGGCATCGGTGTCCAGCCGCCGACACCGACCTTTGGCAACATCATTGCCGACGGTCAGAAATACCTCATCAACGCCTGGTGGGTCGCGACGATGCCCGGTGCCTTCCTGTTCGCCGCCCTGCTCGGAATCAACCTCATAGGCACGTCAGTTGAACAGGCGCGCAACAAGGTGCTCGGAGGGACTATCTGATGGTTGAGACGCTGCTGTCGCTGCGAGGCCTTTCGATCGAGTTCGTTCGTGGCAGTGACCGCCGCCAAGTCCTCGACGGCATCGACATCGACGTCGCCCGCGACCGCGTCCTGGGCATTCTGGGTGAAAGCGGTTCGGGCATGACGACGCTGGCCAAGGCGATGGTCGGCTGGGTGAGCGAGCCGTTGCACGTTACCGGCGGCGAGTTGCTCTATCGCGGTCGCGATCTGCACGACCTGCGGGTCCAGCGCGAGGTGCGTTCGAAGATCGGTTTCATCGGCGCCGATCCCGGAAACGCCTTTGACCCGACGCTGCCCGTAGGAATGCAGATCGCGGAGAAACTGAGAGCGGTTCGCCCCGACATCGGCGACTCCGCGGCGCAGAAACGCGTCATCGAACTGCTCGACGCGGTCCGCATCCCCTCGGCGAAGAGTCGCTATTCCGAATTTCCGAACCAGTATTCCGGCGGAATGCTGCAACGCGCCGTCATCGTTGACGCGCTCATTGCCGAGCCGGAACTTCTGATCTGCGATAACATCATCCAGCCGCTCGACGTGACGGTCGCGGCGCAGATCGTTCGGCTGCTCCGCGAACTGCGCGGACGGATATCGGCCGGTATCGTCTTCATCAGCACCTCGGTGCCGTCCGTCGCCGAGGTGGCGGACGAGACCTTGGTACTCGCCGGTGGCCGGATCGTCGAAAGGGGCGAACCCATGGAGGTCGCCCACAGCCCCAAGAACCCGATAACGCGCGAACTCGTGGCCCGCACGCCGCGCATATGGACCGGTGACGAGATCGCCGGTGAACCCCACCACGACCATGAACGCCCGATCCTGCAGGTCCAGGATGTCACGAAGACATACCGCAAGAGGGACCGCCAAACGTTCTTCGGTCACCAGAATGTGCAGGCCGTCCGCGGCGTCAGTTTTAGCGTGTTCCGCGGCGACAATTTTGGTCTGGTGGGCGAATCCGGCTGCGGAAAGTCGACACTGTCCCGGCTGCTCTCGTGGGTGGAGAAACCGGATCAGGGCTCGATCATGTTCGAAGGTCGCGACATTTCGACCATGAACGGGCGCGAGCGACTCGCAATGCGCAATGGTTTCCAGCTCCTGCTGCAGGATCCATATAATTGCCTCCCCCCACATCTGTCCGTCGGCCGCTCGATCGGGCTGGGACTGCAAGTCCATGGCGTCCGCCGCAAGGAGATCGCCTCACGTGTGCGCGACGTGATGCGGGAGGTCGGGCTGTCGGTGGACGATCTGCATTCGCTGCCCGTGGGCATGAGCGCCGGCCAGCGCCAGCGCGTGAACATCGCGCGCGCCCTGGTGCTCGAGCCGCGCCTGATGATCCTCGATGAGACGCTGTCGGCGCTCGATCCCGTGGAACAGTCGCGCCTTCTGGCCCTCTTCGAGCAATTGCAGGTCAAGCACGGCCTAACATATCTCTTCATCTCGCACGATCTCGCCATGGTCCGTCGCGTGTGCACGCGCATCGCCGTCATGTATCTCGGCAAGATGGTCGAGATCGCCGATACCAGCGGAACCTTCTACGATTCCAGACATCCCTATACCCGGGCGCTGCTGTCCGCCGTGCCGACGCTGGACGCCAATCCCTACAAGCCGGAGGAATGCCTCCTCGACGGGGAGCCGCCGAGTCCGATCGACATTCCGCCGGGTTGCAGTTTCGCGTCGCGGTGCCCCCATGCCTTTGCGCGCTGCCGGGTCGAGACGCCTCTGCTGCGCGAGCATAAACCGGGAAGGCTCGCGGCCTGTCACCTGCTCGATCAGGCACCGGCAAATGAAGCTGCGGCATGAGCTATGCTCGTAATCACGCGTCAGATTAAAGCCGCACGTTCCCTCATCGGATGGGAACAGCACTAACTTGCGCTTCAATCCGGGGTCGCGATTTCGACCATCCGCCGGCTGGAAGGCTTGAAGGGGGGCCAATCGGCGCGCATTTTGAGACCATTGAGAAAATGAGAACCGCTTTTTGATAAGGCCAGCTTAGCCAATCTGGGCGTCGTCGCTTGGATGGGTGAAGAGGGTGCTCGTTTTCGACCACTTATGGGATCGAGAGTTTACACTGGTGCCAGGACGCTTCAATCTGCACTCGACGGAAAGGACATGCAGGGGATCAGTGCGCGCGAGGCGCTAGCTGGTATTGGTTTTCTCGGGACAGACATCGCCCCCAAGCTGCCCGCGGCATATGTCGAACTGCATGTTGAATGCGGCTCGCAGCTCGAAGCTCGCAAAAAGTCACTTGGTGTCTTTACTCGGTGGTGGGGTGCCCACAAGGTTGACCTTACGTTCGAAGGTAAGACCGCCCATACCGGCCCCACTCCAATGCGGGAGCGTCAAGACTCGCTCTACGCGGCGGCGCAAGTGATCGTTGCGATGCGCGCGCTTGGTGCCGTGGCAGTTGACTCTTTGGCGGGCCACGACGCGATCATGATGGCCGCCGTCTGTCCAACGGTCATGCTTACGGTGCCGAGCCGGACGGGCCTATGCCACCATCCAGATGAGTGGACATCGCAGGAAGACCTCGGGAAGGGGATGGCTTGGCTTTCGGCGGACGCTCTCGGTGGACGCGCTGATCCTGGAGTTTGCGTAGATCCACCATTGCTCGCCAGCACGACGGTGAATGGCGCATTGTGATGTCAGGCGGATCAGAGCGATTGTATCGAATACATCGCGCTTTCGCGTCCCAAATAGCAAAAATGAAGGGACGTTCGGGATTGCGAGACTAGGATCGACGGACGCCAGCAAGCCCCAACCGGTGCCTTCGGAAAGCATTGATGGCACGCAGCGGTCGCGAAGTCAGGCCTTCGTCGACAAGAATTCTCCGGCCGTAGTTCAAATGGTGGGTTTTGGTCTATGAAGGTCGAAAATGCGTTATTTTTCAATGAGGGTTGACTGACACTCTCTCCGCCACATCGAATCTCCGTTCAATCTTCGCTAGAACCGGGTGTTGCGCCTCTGAGATTTGAACCCACTTCGAGGCCATGTCGGCGGGAAGGAATCTCGCGCGAACGGCGGTTTTCGGTGAACGATTAGGAGACTACTTCGTGAGCTGGCTGCCCGTCGGACTTCGCGATGTAGCAAGCCACTGATTCGCTCCCCACCGGTCGGCTTTGCTCCGCACCTCGGGCACTTTCGGTGCCCGCGGATTTTGTCGTCACTGCGGAGAGAATGCTAGGCCTTTGCGGGAGGCATGTCTCTAAGTGTAGCGAGTGCGCTATCCGTGATCCGCGCCTGCAGAATTCAATGGGTCCTCGGCTTCCGCGTGTTGCAAAGTTTAGATGCGAGTGACGGATGTTATCGAAAGAGGGAGCCGTTGCGGCTCTCGCAGAACGAACAGCGGTGATATTTAGTTGTTGAAATAGGAGGAGGGCGTGGCGCCGAAGCTCTTTCGAAAGGAGGTAATGAAACCACTCGGTGTGTCATATCCCACGTCCAAGGCAACTGTCGTTACGGAATCGCCCCGAGCAAGAAGCTCAAGAGAGCGTAGGAGCCGAATCTGCTGACGCCAATGACGAAACGACATGCCAGTCTCATTCTTTAGGCGGCGCAATAGGGTGCGCTCGGATCCTCCCACCTGGCGTGCCCATGCGGCTAAGGTCCTTTGATCAGACGGATCCTCGATGAGAGCGCTGTAGATCGCCCGCAGCATCGCGTTCTTGGGAATTGGAATAGCGAGTGGCGAAGATGCCGCGTGTTGAACAAGAGATACAAGCATGCTTGCGGCCGCACTGTCGAATTCGTCGGAGCTGATATTGTTTGGCTCGCCGATGTGCATGATCAGTTCTCTCAGTAAACTCGAAATATTGACGAGCCGGCAAGTGTTTCCGATGAACTTAGCGATGCGGGCGTCAACATAAGCACTCCGCATTTGGGTGGGAGTTAGTACATCAACCGAATGTTCTGCTTCAGGCGGAACCCAAACTCCCCGCAGACTGGGAACGATCCAGGTCCCGCCAGATGTTCGAACGATCAACAATCCTGAAATTGCATAGATTAGCTGTCCATAGCGATGCCGGTGTGGAGCAAACGTAGTCCCCTTAGCAAAATCCACCGATCGGACGAAGAGACGGCGACCCCTGGTATCCAACTCGACAATCGGAGCACCCTCGCGGTCTAACAGCTGCTTTCGCGGTTTTCTCATGTGCGGAAAAGTCCGAAGGGAAGAAACAAGGCTCGTCGTCCGAAATAGTTTAACCCGTAGACATACTGACCGCCTGAACGGCGAGTTTTCTTTGTAGGCCCCTGAGCTGATCGGTCAAAAGCTAAGTCTAAGATATTTTCGGACATCTCGAGGACTATCTTTGTCCTAACGGAGTTTGAAAGAACTATTCCCCTTAACGGCAGGCGTCCTAGCGAAACTCTTTGGCGGCTTGGCGAAAGTACGTCGCGGCTAGTCCCGTTATACTTCCGCAGGTCCCCTCGGGGCTGGCAGCAGAGGTTTGCGATATGCCATTGGATCCTCCTCGTGTTCCACGGCCCTTCAATCGGGAGGGATTTGTACCCGCTCTGCTATCGCGCGAGCATATTGAATTCATCGAAAAAGCGCCCTTTGCATTTGTCATGTCGGGAGGGCCCGCTGCGGCTCCGGACGTGTCGCCACGCGGCGATGGGCCTGGGTTTGTCCGGGTTGTGGATGATCGCTGGCTGCATCTTCCCGATCGAATTGGGAATAATCGAATTGATACTATCCGAAATGTTATCGCCGAACCGCGTGTCGCCCTCGTTTTCATCATCCCTCACGACCAGCGAGCGCTCTACGTTAAGGGTACCGCGGCGATACTCACCGACCAGGACGTCCTCTGTAGGTTCATCGTCAATAATCGATTGCCAAGATCTGTTATGGAGATTTCCGTGACTTGGTCTGAATTGCGCGAGACCCCCGTTTTTGGGGCCTCGTCCTTCTGGGTACCAACAGGCGATGTCTCCGCTGTCCCAACGATTGGTGCCATTCTGGCCGATCAGGTCCGCAACATGACGAAGGAAGCCGTTGAGTCCCTTATCGCCGAATCCTATACGAACAGATTGTACTGAGTGAAAATGAGAGAACTCGAAGCGCGCGAACGCCTTCTGGCATCGGCCGGGCTAGAAGGAATCTACGATCCTCCCGGGATGCTTGTTATGGACAAGGTCCTGACCGGCTTCGACCGTCACACCAAAAGCTTCGTTAGCCGCGCAACTTTCATCGCGGCACACGTTCGCGATGCCGTAGGCGAACCGTTTCCGTTACTTCTCGGAGGTCAACCGGGATTTGCCCGCGTTTCTGATGGAACGACTCTTGAGGTTGAGATTGTTGAAGACGCGTGGCCGAATGACGAGTTGCCTCCATCGAACGGCCCCTACCAAGCCGGCCTGCTCTTTGTCGTTCCAGGCATCAAGGAAACTCTGCGGATGAAGGGAAACGTCGAGGTTGTCCCGGGATCCGGCGACTCACTCGGCAAAGTGCGGCTGCACCTCGACACCACGTTCTTTCATTGCGCGAAGGCCTTCATCCGTTCGAAGGTCTGGGACGCTCCTCCCCCGGACGAAAAATGGAAAGGAACGCGGGCCTTCCGATGCATTCGCAAGGAGCGCGAAAGTTCGGTAATTACATCGTTCTACTTCGTGCGGGCCGCCGGCGAAGCGATTCCCAAATTTGCTCCGGGGCAGCATGTTCAGGTGGAGGTCCCAGTTCCCGGTCACGCTGGACCGCTTCGAAGGTCGTATTCACTGTCGTGTGCGCCAAACCAGGAATTCATCCGCATCTCTGTGAAGCGCGAAGCGCCGCCCGCTATAGTGTCCGGCTTCCTCACCGACAATGTCGAGGTAGGCTCGATGGTCAATCTTGCTTATCCTTCGGGCCGCTTCATGCTGAACGAAGAGTCGGAGCGACCGGTCGTCATGCTCAGCGCGGGCGTCGGGCTGACGCCCATGATTGCGATTCTCGAACATCTGGTCGCAACTGGCAGCAAGCGGCAGATATGGTTCTTCCATGCAGCAGTATCCGGGAAGGAACATGCGATGGGGGCGCACGTCCGCGGACTCGCCGAGCGTAATGAAAACATTCATGCGCGTTTCTGTTACGGACGGCCCAGTACTAACGATCGCCTTTACGGTAGTTTTGACTACGAAGGGCGTCTCTCGCTGGACATGTTGAAGCGGGCTCTGCCCTGGGATGATTACGAGTTCTACATTTGCGGGCCGGGGCCATTCATGACGGCTCTCATCGACGAACTTCGGGCGCATGGCGTCTCTCCGGATCGCATCAGGTGGGAAGCCTTCGGTCCTGGTGCGCCCGTGATCTCGACGGCAGACATTGCGCAGCCTTCGCCGTCAACGAATGCGGTCCAGGTAGCCAATTCCAATTCGTCCTGCACGGTCAGATTTGCGCGTGCCGGAAAGGTCGTTCAGTGGAAAGAGGGTGACAAGTCCCTCCTCGATATCGCCGAAGAAAATCAAATTCCAGTTCGTTCAGTCTGCCGTTCGGGCGAGTGTCTGACCTGCTCCACAAGGATATTAAGCGGTGAAGTCGCCTATCCGGTCGAGCCACCTGAAGAGCCCGAAGAAGGATCGGTTCTCATGTGCCTCGCCGTACCGCGAGGACCAGTCATGCTTGATGTGTGACAGCAACGACCTTCGCGAATTGAGAACGTCCAGAAGCGAGCGGTTGATATCAAGATTCGTTTTCTTGCAACTTTCGTGTGGCTCTCGCGGTTGAAAGCTATCGCACGACCAGCGAAAAACTGCATGCAACACAGGCGGCCGTTTCCAGCCGTGCTATCGCCCTCAAAGACAGCTTGGGCGCCTAACGCAGAACTCGAAGCCTCCGCATGATCGTGCGGGGATGCACTTTCAAGTGCTTCTGCATCCAGTCGTCTTGCGAGCCGAATGGATCCAGCTCGTAGAACGCCTCGCAGCCGATCACCTCGACAAAAAAGCTACCGCCGCGGCATGGTCCGGCATGTGATGCCGGCATGTTCGACTCCGCAGTCGGGCAGGGCCACGCGTCGTCCTGAGGTTCCGTTTACAGTTGGCCGAACGATTTTGGATCCATATGCCCCTGAAATTGGGAATATTTTGTCAAAAAGGGGCTAATTGGATCCAATTATTGACACAGAAATGGATCCAATCGTAGGCTGTCGAAGGCTGGCGGTATGTCGGCCAGCCCTTTTTGCCAGTCCTTTTTGTCCGGTGGATCCGCCATGCCCAAGTTAATCAACGCCACCAGCGGCACGAGCCGCCGGCCGATTCTTCCCGTTTCGCAACCCGAGCCGATCCAAGGCATGAGTGCGATGTCATCGTCTCGCGGCCCTCAGGAAGAGCTTGGCTATGCCTCCGCCATCGACCTCAAGAGGCTCTACGGTCGCGGCGAAGCTTCGCCGGTGGAAGTGACGGCGGCTATCTTTGAGCGCATTCGTTCTTTCAACCCGTCCATCAACGCTCTTTCGGTGCAAATGGAGGATGAGGCTTTCGCTGCGGCACGCGAATCGGAAAAGCGATTCAGTGCAGGGGCTGCATTGCCGCTTGATGGCGTGTCCGTCACGATCAAGGATGCGTACGACGTTGCGGGCTATCAGACCGCGACTTGCTCTCATGCGATCACAGGCCCCACCGCGATTCGGGACAATCCGGTGGTTGCGCGCCTGCGGGCTGCCGGCGCTGTCATCATCGGTAAGACTACCATGTCCGAATTCGCCTGGTCCGGTATCAGCCGCAACCCCGTGACAGGCGTTACCCATAATCCCTGGGGCCGGGGACTGAACGCCGGCGCTTCATCGGCGGGCGCCGGCGCCGCTGCGGCGGCGGGTTTCGGGCCGCTGCATTTGGGATCTGACGGAGCCGGGTCGATCCGGATGCCCGCGCATTTCTGCGGCGTCTTTGGCCTGAAGCCGACCTACGGCCGCGTCCCGCATGTGCCGGTGTCCAACAACGACTATGCAACTTTCATCGGGCCGATGACGCGTACGGTCGCTGATGCTGCCTTGATGCTGGAGACAATGGCTGGTCCGCATGTTCTCGATCACACGAGTTGCGAGGCGCCGCCGGACAGTTATCTCGACAAATTGCCGTCCTCGATGAAGGGCAAGCGGATCGCGTTCAGTCCGGACCTCGGTCACGCGCGCGTCGATGGCGAGGTCGCTGAAATCGTCAGCAAGGCGGCGTTGCTGTTCGCGACCGAGCTGCAGTCCGACGTCGTGCAGGTGACGCCGTCCTGGGGGCGGCTCGGGCCGGACCTCGGTCGCTTCTTCTGGAGCGCCCTGTGGGGACGCCGAGCAAACCTGCTTCTCGAATGGGAAGACAGGATGGGCGCGGATCTGGTCGCCTGCATCAGGT
>Ga0307517_10002526_pt1 | contig 29171 bp, 21 predicted proteins | sample 23_EM_MG_FD_194515 | JGI IMG/M metagenome (GOLD analysis project Ga0307517, IMG submission 194515) | Populus trichocarpa ectomycorrhiza microbial communities from riparian zone in the Pacific Northwest, United States - 23_EM | ecosystem: Host-associated > Plants > Roots > Unclassified | place... | reverse complement strand
ACCATTTCATTCTTGAGGCTCTGCATCTCAGCAAGCTCATGATTAGGATCATCGTTGTGGTGGTAAGGACCAATAGATACCACAAGGGGATTGTAGCAATCCTCGTTGCTGGATGGATTCCTACGAAATATCCTCGGAACCCTGTGACATTTCTTAGAACATTCCTCTTGTCCAACTTGAATATTATGTTGTTCTAGAGTCATTGTTATTCCAGAATACTCCAACAAAACAAAGCCTTCTATCTGCTTTGATACACAAATAATATATATGACTCTATAAAATAGAACACACAAGGGCTAGTCTCAAATCGATGATGTCCCTCTAGTCAGATTCTAAGGATTTTAGCTTTCTTGGAAGCAAGTTTAATTCTATTAAAACACACGATCGTGCTTCACAACCTGAATAAAGTATTGAGTTTCGCATCTCCTATCTGCATTTGCTTTACGTAAGACAATTTATTCGAGGCTTTATGCCTTCTGATAAGAATTAATTCTTCTTTGTTTAGTACTTTTTCGCTTTTGCTCTTTTTTCTCTACGAAGTTTACTCCTTTTCCCTGTCCAAATGTGTACTAGGAAAGGCTGCCTTGTACAGCACAAGGAAACTGGCGACAACCTTCTTTTCAGCTTCTCTTAACAATTGGCTAGAAGTTCTTTTGGCAAGGAATTAAGTTGGAACAATTAGGTTCACTCTTACATTATCTCTTTGGTGTGTACCACGTTGTTAGTACAGTTCTAATCATTATGCACTGGAATGTTCTCTTTTACGTTGTTGCTTCAATGGAACTATATTCTCTATCAAATTTAGTGTCAAAATTTCAATATATCGACTTCTTCCAAAAACAAAATTTAGTGTCAAAATCTTTCAAACAATTGGGTAGCAGTGCTTTTCTTTGGTATGGAAGTTGGAATCAATCTCACTTTGCATCATCAGTTTGGGATGCTTGTAGTAATTATGGATTGGAACATTGTCTGTACTTGGTTCCTTCAGTTGAAACACTATTTCGTCAAATTTCACTGTTAAAAAAAAGCAAAAGAATTAATTGGACTTCTGTTAAAGATTCCTGTGTTGCCCAGGACTAGGCTTTTCTTCTCTGTTTGTGTATTCCAAAATTGTTTGGTATCTTTTACTTTTCCAAAACATTGTTGATTAAATTGGTTCGTGTTCAGGGTGATCAATATAGTATGTATGTATGCCCTTCAATTGTAATCTCAAACCTTCAGCTCGATCAATCGTTGGATCAATGAACCGCATGTTTGGTGACAGCCGAGGGTTGGCGACATGGTTCATGCTTGCGTTCACACGTTGTTAGTGGTAGGAGGATGATGTCAAAGCCTAGCCACGCATAACAATGCGGAGGCTGTATATGTCTCCAAGACTTCAACCCAATTTAAATTTGAAACACTAAATTTTAATTCAAGAAAAAAACAATCATCATTTGGAAATTAGAAGCTGAAAATCGCATATTAATGAAGTAACAGAGAATAGTTTTCATAAAAGAAAATATAAAAATAAAAGCAAGTATTGAAAGAATAACATTCTACCAGCAAATAATTTAATAAGCGTTAATCTATTGCAATTTGGAGACTAAATTTTTAATAACTTACAATGATAATTTAAATTGTTTAACCAATAATTAAGTAATGTAAAAAAGTTAAGCGACAAAATTAACGGACATAGCAAGAGAAAAATGCATCGAGAATTCACCCACACATACATTTTTCTATATCAAACAATAAAGCAAAGCATGCAACGAAAAATTCAATCCCGAGAAGATGATCCGGGAACTATATATATATAGAAGGAATAAGGGTGGTAGGAGTTTATGGATGGACAATAATGCGCAGATACAAAACTAAAGAATAAGAAGAATGTCTGAGAGGAAGTAATGTTTCATTAAGTGTTTTATCCTTCATGCATATTTTTTCTTTATGATTCTGATTACACGTCTATTTATAGGTTTAAAATCCTAGAAAATTAAGAAATTAAACTAATTAAAAAAAACTTATTCTGAATAGGAAAAATAATTCTGCCGACTTATCCGGTCGACTGGTTCCCTTATTTTTTAGAAAAACAAGAAATCTAATTTATTTTCAACACCCTTCTTAAATTTGATTTCTTATAACTCTCAGTAGGGTGTTCAAAATAACCGATTAACCAAGAAAACCGAAGAAAAATTAACTGAAAAAACCAAACCGAAATGAAAAATCGATTAAACCGATTTTTAAAACCAACCGGACCAAACCGAACCGGACCCAATAAACAATTAAAAAAAATTATACTATAAATAGTTAACTTAACCTAACCGGCTAACCTTAACATAACAATACATAACCTGCCTCCCTATGCATCTCACAAAAGCCGCCTCCTTTCCAGAAAAATTCCCAATCTTCCTTTCCAGATACTGAAAGATCTAGTTTCGAACTGCTATCAAGATATGGAGTGAAGAGTCAAAGGATGAAGTTTGCAGCATTGTTAGCGTACGTAAGAAGAGATCAAATTCTCTTTTTGCTGGAGATATTTTGGATCAGAGACCTGGTTGGCCCCTACTTCGGAGAGTGAATTCAACTATTCCACAGAACTACGCCCGGCAACTATCTGTAGTACAGTGGGCAATGGCTTTACCAGATCGCTCCTCTCAACAAAATCCTTGAATTTTAAATTTTGAAGAAAGTTGTGAATTCAAAGATGTAAATTTTAAAGCTCAATTTAATGGAAGCCAATTAAAAAAAAAAAAACCCATATATGATGGGATTAGGTTTCCTGGTTCTTTGCTAAAAAAACCAGATTTAACCGAACCAGACCGGTTTGGTTTGAACCGATTTTCGGTCCGGTCCGGTTAATATTTTACAATATTACTGTAATTCGGTTCGGTTGGTTTTTTGAGTCTAAACCGAACCGAACCGTGAACACCCCTAACTCTCAGTATATCTCTCATCTTAACAAAAATATCATGTTTGAGTGGCTTAATGAAAATGTCTGCAACTTAGTCTTAGGTCTTAACATATTTGACTTCAATTTCTTTGTTTATAATGCAATCTTGTATGTAATGAAATCTTGTGTCAATGTGCTTACTTCTATCATGAAACACATGATTCTTTGCTAAGACAATGACCAAAATGAAAAAAAGACAATCAATTTAGAGGCTAATAATTGAGTTTGACAATGGTGAAATTGCATGAAATTAAGAGTTTGGAGGCAATTATAGGTGCAATTAAAAGAAATTAAAAGAATATGGACTCAATCAAAATTTATCAATCTTAAATTAAAAACCTTAAACATTGCATCATTCAGACTTAATGAAAAGAATGTGAGTGACACATTGTTCGTTAGACCGACCTCTGTTTTAACAGTTTTGGCTGATCAAGTTGACAACTTCAAACGAATTAATATGAAGCTACAAACCTCCAAATTACACAAGGTTGGATCCAAATGAAAGGTGTGAATCCCCTCTACCAACTTCAGGTGGTTTTAAGTGATAATGACGTCAAAATTGCTTTGATGAGGTCTCGAAAGTGGGCAACTTAATCAACTATGACTGAAACACACTTGTGCAAGAACCGACCTTTTTTTCATGTGTTCATACAGAAAAGGCTTTTAAAAAAGTTATTATCAAGAGTTTACAACATTTACCTCAAGATCAAGAGGTTAAAAATGGATTCAATAACTCCTAAAACCCTAGCAAAACCTTATAAATACTCCTTTAAGAAAAGAGCTATAAAGGAGGGAAAAAAAGGAAGAAGGGGAGAAAAAATAGGAAAATATTAATAAAAACCTAAGTGTAAAGGTTCAAGAGCTTAACATAAATATTCCTAAGTTTTGAAAGGGTAGTAAGTTGATGAGAGGAAAAACTTTCAAAAATAGAACAAAAGAGAGAGTAGTTGTTCTAAGTATATTTTTTGATACGAAAGTGGGCCTTTTAGCCTTCTTGAAGTTTTTTTATTTGTCTTTTGTTTTATATTTATGTTTAAAAACATAGAAAATAGGTTTACAATGCTTAATAAATATTGTTGTATTCACCTCTTTGTTGTTGTGATCTTTATTTACTGTGTTATTTTTAAAGTTTTTTTTTTATGTTTTTGATATTATAATGTTATTATTTAAATTGTTTATATATATAGTGTTGTTTTAATTTTTGTTTAATTTAAGCAATGCATGTTTACATAATGGATGTTCTTCGTAATTGTGCTAGGTCTGTTCACGACCAAAATGAGTTTAGAAAAATTAATTTTGAATCCATATTACATGAACATGTAGTCTGTTTTAAATTGATAGTTTTTTAAATTTGTTACCTCATGTATGATTTTGATGTTTTGATTTTATTTGTTAGTTTTTTTAGATTCATACATGTTTGTGTATAATAGTGTGACATGTTGGGTTAAAGAAAACATGCCTTAGAAGCCAAAAACACCATTTTCTAGCTTGATAGTGGTTGCTTTTTGCAAAGTTCATGGCTAGGTTTCTAGGTAATGTTCTTCGCATTTTTGGGAAGAACATTGCCTTAACCCCATGATTAGGAGTAGTTTTGGTCTATTTCTTTGCACTAAACCCTTCAGGCAACTTGATTAATCGATAATCTAGGGTTTATTTGCATCAATAGCAAGTTTTTGATGAAATTTACTCATAGGGTTTCAGTTTTGAATCGAAATCTATTTTGACAAAATCATATTTATTCTTTGATAATTGAAGTGAATAGATGTTAGATTATTGATCCTTACATGATTTCCAGCATGTAGGTGCCTTTTGTTTGATTGTATCTGGTCTAATTTGGACTTCAAGTTGCTGGGCTAGGTCTGGGCATGTTCTTCGTGTTCTTGGAAAGAACATTGCCTCAGACCAGTTTTGGTCCATGTCTTTGCACATAACTTTTCTTTATGGTTGATCAGTAAATAATCTATGACTTATTAGCATCAATAACAAGTTTTAATGGATTTTAATCCTAAAGTTTTGATTTTCAACCGAAACCCATTTTGATAAAATTGTGACGTTTAAGTGATAATCGAAGTGAATGGATGCTAGATTATTAATCATTTTATGATTTCCAACATGTATATGCCTTTGTTTTGACCGCATTTGGTCTGATTTAGGTTTCACATTGCTGGGTTTCGGTGTTCTTTATTTTTTTGGCGTTTAATTCGTTTTGTTTCAGATTTTTTTTTAGTTTTTGTGTTTTTTTTTGTTTAATCTATTTTTATACTTTGGTTTTGTTTTTAGATTATTTTCGGGTCAAATCAGGATTTTTTTTCGGTTTATGATTGAACATAAAACTTTTGGTCAACCTGATTAAGTCAAAATTAAGTCAAGGGTTTAAGACCCTATTTGGTTTTCCATGTTTTTGATAAAGGTTTTTTTTAGGGTTTGTTTGGCAAACACCCCTTAGACCTATTTTGGTAGTTTTATTACAAAGAAAAATGAGTTTTTTGCTAAATAAAGATTAAAAAATAATAAAATTCCTTTTATTTTACATATGACCAAATTCTAAAATTTTCATGCATATTTTATTTTTTATAAAAAATTGCATTTTTATCATACTTTGAAAAAAAAATTACAAGAATCAGTTAAACTTGTTTATGATTATACGTTAGAACTTATACGTAAGACGTATTCTTAATATAAAAAAATTCATTTTATTTTTTTATATTTTTGCATTAGAATTGTTAGGTTTTAATCTAATAAGATAAAGACCTCCTTATTAAGAAGAACTTTTTTAAAACTATATATAGACCAAAAGTTAAAAAACATAATATTATCTTAGTTTACATCAGACAAATAAATAATGCAATTTACCTTAGGTAAGGTGTATTAAGAGTGTTACTATCTCTTTTTTACCCAATCAATCCCTATACCCAGACTCTGAGACCAGTTAGGATTTCTAGTGACCAAAATGCTAGGTGACAATAATAAAGGAAAATAATTCATTGTCCTTTCCACTCATATTATTCTTGAAAATCCTGATCTGGGAGGATGATCGTTGTGACGCCATACACATGTGACAAGTATTAAGTAATGTCAAAGTAAGATCTTTCATCTTAATCTCATAACTTTTCTCCAACAATTGTCTCAAACTCAATATATTGCTTTTTACAATTGAGATATAATAGACATTACTAATAAATTGATGACTATCATTTTTCAATCTAATGAGAATCGTATATTTTCCTTTGATGGAAATCCTTGAATGATCTACAAAGGTGACATTACCTTTAATTGATTCATTAAGCTTCATAAACTTGTGTTTATCTTTACACATGTGATTGCTGGCACAATTATCTAGATACCACATGTTTTTTTTGCTTGCATTTGATCATTATGGATTAGTAATAAAGTGGCTTTTTTCTCCCCTTCTACTATAAGATTGACATTCTCTTCAACCCTTATAGTTAGATTCCAATAATCTTTGGCATAATGATCTATCTTCTCACAATTGTAACATTTAAGTTTTGTTTTGTCAAACCTGGGTAAGATTGCCATTATTAGTTGAACTGGTCGACCAATTTGCTTCATTCAATCAACTGATTAAACTATTGAGATTGTTTCAGCCTCCTCTTCTAAATTTTTCTCTTCGTCCACTTCGTCTACCCCCTTGGATATATCTAGAATCATCTTGCTTCTCTTTTGAATAGTTTTTTTTTTTTTAAAAAGAATGCTTATACACCCATGTCTTTTTTAATGTCATTAACTCATTCTTCACGGACTTGTAGTTTTCCCATGAGTTCTTGAATAGTCAAAAAGTCTATATTTTACGATTCTTCTATCGCGACCACCATATAATGGAACTTATTTTGTAGCGAGCATAGAATCTTTTATACCATACGTGTTTCTTCTCTTCATATCTCTTCATTTGATTGTATATGGCCAAAACTCTAGCAAAGTAATTTGAAATACTCTCTGATTCGAGTGTATGTAGTTTTTCAAAGTTACCTCATAAATTTTCCTCCAACTTCTCATGCTTGTTTGGAGATGGTTGCATTAGCCACTATCTCAAAAGTGACATCATCCAGACATTGGTGGATGATTGTGAGTGCTTGTTGATCTTTTATTCATGTCTTTTGCACGACTCCCTTTTGGGTTGAAGTCAATGTTACTCCTTCTATAGGCTCTTTAAAGCCTTTTCAACTGTTTCCCACACATCTTGGGAACCTTGATAAGCTCTCAAACGAATACACCAAGTTTCATAATTATCCTTTATCAAACGAGGATATTGAAGTGAGAAGTTTGTATTGGCCATGTCAAATAATAAAAACAAGCTCTAATACCACTTATTGGAAGAAAAAATAAGTGTGGTAGGAGTTTATGGACAATAATGCAAAGATACAAAACTAAAGAACAAGAAGAATGTTTGAGAGGAATGAATGTTTCATTAAGTGTTTTATCTTCAATACACATTTCTCTCTATTACATTTATTCTTTATGCTTCTAATTATAAGCTTATTTATAGGTCTAAAATCTTAAACAATCAAATAATTAAACTAATCAATGGAAAACCTATTCTAAACAGGAAAAGTAATTCTGTCAACTTAACTGGTCGACCGATTCATTTAATTCAACTAGTAGACCGGTTCCTTTATTTTTCAGAAAAACTAGAAACCTAGTTTATTTTCAACACAAACATCCAAACAATCCACATTATTAAGGATAAAAAAAACACACACAAGAAATTCTATGATGCTCAAGCCGTAACAACCATCCATCATAGAATTTTTCTCATATAGTATTTAAGGGTAATGAGTAACATTTGTATCTGGGATTCTGCAGATACCAAATGTTTTCGGGGGAGTTGCTGATACATAGGCCTTTAAGGCAGTGACTATAATGCCATACAGAAAAGAATACTTAATAATGATACCATAAATAGGACCCTTATAATGGAGGATCCATCGTTTGAAGGTGTTTTTGTAATGCGACTCGATGGCGCTTTTAACCTTTATAAAAGCGTAGGGGTTGGGCACTATATTGTTCGCTATCTCATTAAAGAGTTCTGCTACTTGTTTGTCGCTTCCAAGAGTAGTGAGGAGTATGCCCTGGGATCGCAGTTCCTTCACATCTTCAGGATGATCAATCAATGAATCCATGAAGCATACATAAGATGTGATCCAATCTTTGGATGTGTCAAGGGTTGCTTCATAGGCTACCAAGTTTAAAAGTAAGGACTTGGTTGAGTCATCTATGCTTAATGGAGGAATATATAGTCTTCCTGCAAGCCATGTTGGCTTGAATTGAACATCAGTGAAATGACTGGTCTTACTTGGCTTGAAGTGGATTCCAATATCCCTAAGCTCCTCGGCAGGATAATACCTGTACCAGATCGTTCGAGTATCATCCTCTTGCCAACTTGTCTGAGAAGTATGATCACTGAGATTTATTTGGCGCCCCACGAACTGCATATGGAAAAACTCGAGAAGATGGGCTGGCTCATGTTGATCTCCGCTTAGGCCACTTAGACTTGATAGTGATTTTGGAACTAATTTGCAAAAAAAATTTGATATTTTATCCCTGCACGACTCTCTTCTAGGAGGTATTGCACGAATGTGTTTGAAGAAATCTGCGAACAATTTCATCCCTTCTCCACCTCCCTGATCTGACTTTTTGTACCTAAAGCTCATCAATGATTTGAGAACAGAAAAAGGGAGTTGGTTCTCTAGTAAAAACAAGTCCTTTGTAACCAAAACTGCATCATGACTGCTTATCTTCAGATTTTCGGGCTTCTGCATGAAGCAGATGAGGAATTGGAGAATGAAGCAACCGTCAAGAAACATCATCTGGTTGAATTGGTCGTCCTTGTTGAACTTTGCTATCATGTCCTCCACGTAGCATTTACTTGCAGCTATCTTTAATTCTTTCACCTTGCTCCACATTGCTTCGAAGGGCATTTCGCAATCTCTTACAAACTGGCGTGCCATCGGAAACTTGAGCTCCTCCATTTCCTTGAGTTCTTGCTTCCCATGGTGATAGGGTCCAAGGGAAACCATCGACGGATCGTAGCATTTCTTGTTCTGTTCAATTTTACGAAACGTCGATGGAACCCTCGGAACCTTTAGCCCTTTCTGTTGGTAATCGCCACCAGTTTCTTCCGTCATTTCAGTTGTCATCTTTCTCATCCACTCATCACAGCTAGTGAAAGAATGTGAGACTGAACCTGAAGAGATCACAATTTCTAGTTTTTTATCCTCCATTCTAAGTAAATATTGGTGAATGTGGGGTTTTCTACGTAGTTAATGCACATCTTCAGAAGAATACAGTTCTATCTAATAGGATTTCTAAACGATCTGCAAGCTTGAAGTTGAAGTGGCGTTTAGTTTGGAACAAGTATTTTAGCTTACTTGGAAGGGGAGCTCACTTTGTTTTCTAAAGCAAGTGGTCAGATATTGGCAGAACAGTGAAATCAAAAGTTATTCTCTAATACAAAATGTGTATGATAAGAATTCAGCAAATAGTTTAGCTGCAGATAAAGTGAACTAATGTTTATGGAAAAATTGATGCAGGCGGAATCCAATAAGACAACAAAAAGAAACACAATAATTTAATGAGCAAAAAAGGTTGCGAGTATGAACCCAAATTAAATACAATGTTTTGTAGATTTTATTGTAGGAATGACTAATGCAGCGTTTTGTAGATGGGATTCTCTTCCTTTCAGGTACCTAGGCTTACCTTTAGGTGCTAACCCGAGAAGAATTTCAACGTGGAAGTCAATAATGTGGAAAGGCAGGATGTTAAACATGATCATGTAGAACTTGCCTTCTAAAATCTGTCCTGACTGCTTTACCTATTTACTATATATATATATATGACCATTTTTCTTATGCCAAAGGGAGTGATAAAAATGGTGACGAAACTACAAAGAAGGTTTCTGTAGGCTGGTACATTAGATAAGAGGAAGTTATGTAAGGTTCAAGACGCACAGCAATAAGCCTGATAAAAGACTCAAAATTCTTCCCACTCATGGAAAAGAAAGGAGGGTTTGGGCTTGCAAACTATTGTTGTTCTATTTGGGTCTACAAAAGGCACAGTTGCCATATTAATTCACAGGATAAACTTTGTGACTAATGGATTCGAGTTTGGCTCAGGTTGAATTTTATATTGAATCGGATTGAATTGACTTAACAGATTAACTCATAATCTCATCAAAATCTTGGTGAGACTTGGTTTATTATTTTTTTTATATTATCAACTAAAAAAAATCACTTCCATATCTTACATGGCAGTGCCGGAATCAAGGATTTTAGCTAATTACTGAGAAGGAGCTCGCTTAGTCGTGGAGAAACGATATGTATGTCAACAACTAGTTATTGCTTTATGTGGGGGTATCAATACATATGCGGAGTCATTTTTAGCACAAAGAAGTGAATAAATTTCAACACTATTAAACTATTTCCAAATTATTTCCAAATTGATTGTAGTTACGAAACAAGAATATCTGCATAGGTTTGGATGGTAGAGATTATCTGCTCGAAATACAGGAGATAGACCCTTTGCATTACCCAGATTTTGAGAACATTGAATACGATATGAGTAACTTCTGTTCTTATATTGGAAATGAGCTAGAGGCGGCCGAATCCGAGCCAGTTCTGATTGTCAAGAACAGTATGGCAATGTGGACATTACCAGTGATGATCCCGGGACTGCCAAGAATCAAGACAACTTTGTGGTGATGTGTAACGACCACCAGACCCCTATTCTTCATTTATTTGATCTACAAGTTGAGTTTTTGTTCCCACAAATCAAAGATGACCTCTTCATGGTTCCAGACAGCTCCTTAATTGGAAACGTTAGTTCAGCATGTAATGTATGGGATAAAACCTGCGCCGAAATTTTTTTTGATGACCAGCAGAACCCCATATTCCATTTACTAGACTACCGGTGGAGTTTCTGCTTCCAGAAATCAAAGATACCGTTTTCATGCTATCAGACAGTCCCTCCATTACCAACAATATCAGTCTAGCTTGTAATATATGGGAAAATTAAAATTGTGCAGCACAGGACTTTGAGACAACAGAGGCACTAATGGACCATACAATCCGTAGTCACCACACTGTACTTCGGAGTCGAAGAAAAGTGAAATTCCAATCTCAAACTAGCAGCATTCAAGAAACAGTGGAAAATCAAGAGGATATCTCTTCGGAATCAATGGCCTCATCAATGGACTCGGGTATTAAGCATGGAAACTCCAAATTTTCTCAACAGAATCAGCCGCAACATACACATGGTGTTGAGAGTAATGAAGAACAAAATATGTTGAATGACGGTGTAAGATTGGGTCTAGGTGACATACAGGAACTGAATGTTTTTGTGCCAGAAGGTATGTCTACTTCTTTTACCTTACTACGGAAAGGAAAAGTTCCTCCAAAAGTAGATGTGCTTATTTGGTTTTTAATTCATGGAAGAGTTTGCACTAAGGACTTTCTTGTTCGAAGATATCTTTTGCTTTTAGAGAAATCCATATGCCCTTTTCTGATGAATCCATAGAAATTGCATGTCATATTTTCTTTATCTCTCTGGTGTTCGGAAATTGTGGAATCGTTTTATGAAATGGTTGAACATCCAGTGATGCATGCCTAACACTGTTAATGAGATTTTACTTGCATGGTATTCTCTAGTAAAAGGGAAATTTCAGTGCAATACAATTCTAGGTTGATTAGGAACAAGTTGATTTTCCAGAAAAAAAACCTTCTAATTGGGGTACATTATTTGAGTTAATTCTTCATCATCTGGCATTATTGTTGAATACAACTGAAATTTTCTTACTTACACACAGGTTTAGATTTAGAAGTTCGGAAGGTATCCATTAATTTGTGGTCTCAAACTTGGATGCTTTTTATTATTTAAACTCTCACTAATACTGTTAACGTTCATGTTTTGTACTTGAGAAAACAGAATAAATTAAAGAACTGATACAACTAAAACTTAAGGGTAAAACACACATTAAATATTAACACACACATATACTTCGCGTACAGATTGGTCTGACGAGTACTGAACTATGAAATCAAAAGTTAAATCAAATATAAAATGTGCAGGATAAGCATTTAGCATAGAGTATATATATAACATTTGCAGATAAAGTGTGCGTTAGTGTGGGAAACAAAGATTCAGCAATTTGTTTGACTGATAAGTTTGTTTGAGCCAAAAGTGACATGCATGGGCTTAACCTCATATATATTGAGTTCTGCATGCAGGATAGCTAGCTTGTGAAACGCATGGGAGAGGTGAAGACAGGCAGGCATGCTTTCTTATCATCTTTAATCTTTAGATAAAGTGGGCAGTAGAGAGTAAGCTCTCTATATATGTGATATGTCTTCCCATAGAAATATTCTCTTTTATTTTTTTGTGCTAAATAAGTTACTCAGGTTTTATCCCTTTGGAATCAGCTGGGCAACTATGATGAAGAAAAGTAAGAGCTCCTTGATTGAAAAGATACGAAAAAATGAAAGAAAATGCAAGCAATTTTCTTTAATTCCCTATTCAATGGAAATAGCGTTCGTAAAATAATCGCTGTTCTTTCCATAAATGGTATGTCTTTTCATTCTTTTTATATATTCTCGTATCACGTTTATTGAAAAAAAAAATTGGCTTTGAAAAGAAAATGGTGTGATGACCAGAGAAACTCCCAGTTGGATTTGACACCGGCATGTAGGATGGGGTCATATTTTTCTTTTTTTAAAAAAAAAACCACACTAAAAACCCAATTTTGGCTGAATAAATCATAAATAATTAGACCCTTTAGTTTTAAGAAATGAATTAATTATTCCCTCATTTTAAAAACTAATTATTTAATCCTTTTTTCCTAATTTGAGTAATCTAAAGAGGAACATTGATACTTGATTGGACTTCAAGAGCATTGAGAAAATCAAAACTTTAGGGGGGGAAATAGAAACTCCTCAAACCTCAAGGATGTAAATTGAAATTAATCCTTTTAAAAACCAAATTTGAAAATAAAAACATAAATTTAGTTGTTTTTGTTCTTTGTTTTACAAAAAAAAAAAAAAAAACCCAACAATCGTAAAAATCAAACAAATTAAAAAATTATGTCACTGGTAGTTGGTTTTTTTTTTTTCAACATAATAATTCAAAATAAATAATTTCTCAGAATGTTGGTTTCCATAAATTTAAAAACAGAAATAGTTAATGATATCAAACGTGCTCTAAACAAGATATTTTGTTTCCTAATTCCTACAAGAAAAGTGCTTAACATCATGGAACTTCAAAGAGAATAATAACACTGATCTTATTTTCCTTACAGCTTCTCTGAACTCCTTGCAGACAGTCAAGAGAATTCTGTGTTGCTTTGGAATATGTTCAGGTTTGAAAATTAATTTTCATAAGAGTCTGGTTGATGGTGTTAATCTTGATGAGGAATATTATGCTGGATTGGCAAATGATATCCATTGCAGACAGGACTCTTTACCACTATCTTAGTTGGGCATTCCTTTAGGGTCAAATTCAAAGCGGATTTCTACTTGGAAGCCTATGATTTCTAAATTTCGGAGTAGACTTTCGCTTAATTTGGAAGGATAAATTGTTGTAAGTTTTTCTTCATAGCCATAATATTCTAAAAGTCCAGTGCAATAAAACTCCTTGGATTGTTATAAGAAAAGGGAAGAAATTCACCATCACAATGATCTTTATTTTTTGTCAATATATAACAACATCAAATGGCTCTGAAGATGATCCTGAACGAAATATATTTTTGTATCAAATGTTACACATAATCTAAAGGAATCGTGTGTGTGTGTGTGTGTGTATCCTATGCAATTATATATTGAGGGACAAATACAGGCAGTGAATTTTTCTTGCTTGCTGTGGATGATTGATTAATTGTAAAGTCATAATTTGGTCATGATTTTGATTTTTGCTGTTTTAAAGGCTTCAATTTTTAATAACTTGAAGACTAATTTGTTAAAACTTACAATGATTGTTAATTAGCAATATATTTACCAGTGCTTAACCAAAAAATAATATAAACATATTAAGCATCGAAGAGAAAAATTTATAAACTGATCTCAAGAAATCATAACACGCGGGAACTTTCGGATAATACATAGAGGTGCAACACCGAGCAAATAGTTAAATAATCCACACAGCGAATGAAAAACAGAGAGTCACGCATGTTAGAGAATAATATAAATCATATCCTGGGACCTCACCTAACAGCTTAAGCTTTCGGGTTGAAATGGTTCTTTGACATGGTATCAGAGCCTTGATGACCAAGCGGTCACGAGTTCGAATCTCACCATCCCCATTTATTTGATAAAAATTAAGCACAAGGTAAATAAGTCTTTCTTTCCTAAGACTCGGAGCACCAATGGGTCCAGCAAAAATTGGCCTTCTCCTTCTGGCTATAGGAAATTCAAGCCTAAGTGCCAGTGGTGTGATCAAGTGGGTCATACAGCTAAAAATTGCCCAAAAATGCCTTCTGCTGAATTTACTGCAAATTGTGCAGTATCCACTCAAGAGAAGAAACAAAAGTGGCTGGTTGATTCCGCGGCATCTCATAATATGACCACTGATCTCTCAAAATTGACAATTAATTCTGAATATGATGGTACTGATGAGGTGGTTATTGGAGATGGTTCAGGTTTGCCTGTGTCTCATATTGGTTCATTATCTATTGCATCGCCTAACCGTGTTTTTCAATTACGTAATACTCTTTGTGTTCCTACAATTCAGAAAAACCTCATTTCTGTTCATCATTTCACCAAACATAATAATGTTTATATTGAATTTCATCCTACTTATTTTTTGGTGAAGGATCGGATCACGGGGGCGACACTACTCAAAGGCGATTGTGAAGACGGTGTGTACCCATTTCCAGAAGATTTACCTCCAAGAAATATTGTTGCTTATGTCCATGAACGTACCACCACCAATGGTTGGCACAAACGACTTGGTCATCCATCGTCCAAATTGGTTCATCATTTAATTCACACTTTTTCTTTACCCACAAATAAGAATGGATCCTTATCACTTTGTTCTTCATGTTCTCAAAATAAAGCCCATCGACAACCTTTTAATAATCATGGTCTCACTAGCACTGCTCCATTGGATCTAATTTATACGGATGTTTGGGGTCCATCGCATGCCGTTGGTATTGATGGCTCTAAATATTATCTTATTTTTGTTGATCATTATACCAAATACACTTGGCTCTACCCTATGACTCATAAATCAACAGTTCAAACAATTTTTCCGCAATTCAGAAATCTTGTGGAAAATAAATTTAATACCAAAATCAAGAGTCTTTATTCTGACAATGGTGGAGAATATATCAGTCTTAAGTCCTACCTATCAATTCATGGCATCAGTCATTATACAACCGCTCCCCATACCCCACAACAAAATGGTATGTCTGAACGACGTCATTGACACATTGTTGAGACTGGTCTCACATTACTCACAGATGCTCACATGCCCCTTTCATACTGGCCATATGCTTTTCAATGTGCAACCTACCTCATAAATCGAATGCCCACTTCTACCCTGCACAATAAATCCCCGTTTGAAAAATTGTTTCAACAAACTCCAAACTATCTCAAACTCAAGCAATTTGGTTGTCTATGTTATCCTTTAACAAAACCTTATAATAAACATAAGCTGGAACCCAAGGCCACACCATGCACATTTGTGGGTTACTCACTCTCTCAAAATGCCTATCTCTGTCTTGAGCCAAAAACACGAAAGCTGTTTCCCTCCCGACATGTCATTTTTCATGAAGGGACTTTCCCTTTTGAGAAATCATCCTCCATCAACTCCACGCTTATCTCACCTTCATCAGCAACTAAAGACTCTTCTATTCCAATTTCCTTACCACTTGTCTCCCTCCCTTCTCCTCATGCACCAGCATCTCTGGAACTGGGTACTGCTGCCTCTCCATTGTCTACGAATGGATCCTCCCCTGTATCTCTTCCTTCCCAGGTAAGTACTCCCTGCTCTCCTACTTTACTTTCCAACCATATTCCTTCCTTAGAAGTATATGCTACTAATGTTTCTGAGCACACTGACGTGCGCACCCACAAAATGACAACTCGTTCCATGAATGATATTTACAAACCAAAAAAATCCTTTGTCGTCACTAAACACCCTCTTCCACCTTGCTTGGAACCTGCGAGTGTTTCTGAAGCACTCTCTGATTCCAACTGGCGCACTGCCATGTCCTCAGAATTGACTGCGTTGTTGTCTCACAATACATGGCTTCTCGTTCCACCTCCCCCCCAGTGTAATATTGTTGGTTGTAAATGGGTGTTCAGGGTCAAAAGGCATGCAGATGGTTCGGTTGATCGGTTTAAGGCCAGGTTAGTAGCCAAAGGGTTCCATCAGAGACCAGGCCTGGATTACAAAGAGACGTTCAGTCCAGTTGTCAAACCAGTGACAATTCGTGCTGTCTTAACCATTGCAATTATGCAAGGATGGTCCCTCAGGCAATTAGACGTAAACAATGCCTTTCTTCATGGGCATCTCACTGAGAAAGTCTATATGCAGCAACCGCCTGGCTTCAAGAGTCTGGAACATCCACATCACGTCTGTTGTCTCACCAAGGCAATATACGGACTCAAACAAGCACCTCGTGCTTGGTATTCTGCTCTCAAAATGGCACTCTTAGAATTCGGTTTCATCAATGCTAAATCTGATTCATCTCTCTTTGTGTTTTCTGATGGTTTGATACTTGCATATTGTCTCGTTTATGTTGATGATTTGATCCTCACTGGAAACAACATGCCATTTGTTACAAGTATTATTACACAGCTTGGCCAGAAATTCTCCATCAAAGATTTGGGGCCCCTGCATTTTTTTCTTGACGTTGAGGTTATCCCTACTGCAGATGGCTTGTTTCTAAATCAACATCAATATATTCACGACTTGCTTGCTAAAACTGGTATGGATGGAGCTAAGGATGTCACAACTCCTCTCTCTGTCTCAGTTCCTTTGCAGCTGGCAGATGGTTCCTCACCAGTTGATCCCTCAGAATATCGACGAGTGATTGGTGCATTGCAATACCTCAGCCTAACACGTCCTGATATCAGTTTTGCAGTCAACAAACTCTCACAATTCATGCATCGTCCAACACAGATTCACTGGACAGCCACCAAACGCTTGCTGCGTTATCTCAAGAACACTATCTTTCATGGCATAAATATCAGGAACACTTCATCTCCAGTCTTGACATGTTTCTCGGATGCTGATTGGGCTGCTTCCTTGGATGACAGGAAATCTACTTCAGCTTATCTTATTTTTCTTGGTTCAACCCCTATCTCATGGAGCTCAAAAAAACAACGTGCCATTGCTAGGTCATCCACCGAAGCTGAATACAGGGCCCTAGCCACTGCTGCAGCTGAGTCCATGTGGCTGCTTTCTCTCTTTCACGAGCTGAAGTTCTCTTTATTACACTCACCTACACTTCTCTGTGACAATTTGGGAGCCACTCATCTAAGCTTTAATCCTATACAGCACTCACGCATGAAGCATATTCAAATAGACCTTCACTTTGTGCGTGATTTTGTAGAAAAAAAGCTTCTTCAAGTTCGGCATGTTCATACTCATGATCAGCTTGCTGATTTACTCACCAAGCCGCTTTCTAGACAACGCACCGATTTTCTACGAGACAAGATCGGCCTAACTGATGGTAGCCCGTTCTTGCGGGGGCGTATTAAGGAAACTAAAGCAATCACAGCAATGCCACCTCCAATGTAGCTGTCACCATTCATGTCCATACCATATCTGTGTATTCCCATGATTTTAGGATCAGTTTATTCTTTCCATTACATATCTTTGATTGCCTAAACTTACGGTTTCGGGTTGTATAAAGATATGAAATATGTACAGAGATTTCAATAGTTCTTGTATCCGCTTTATGGTAATTTAAGGGTAAAGGGTAACATTTGCGGCAGGCATTTTGCAGACACCAAAAACTGGGTTCATGGGAACTACTGATACGTAGGCCTTTATGGCAGTCACTATGAGGCCAAAAATAAATGAGTACTTGAAAATGAAGGTATAAGTAGGACCCTTATAATGAAGGATCCATCGCTTGATGCCGTTTCTATAATGATTTTCGATGTCTCTTTTAACCTTGGAGTATGCATAGGGATTAGGTACTAAATAATCAGATATCTCATTGAAGAGTTCTGCTACCTGTTTGTCGCTTCCAAGAGTACTGATGAGTATGCCTTTAGATCGCAGCTCCTTCACATCTTTATGATGATCAATCAATGAATCCATGAAGCATACATAGGAAGTGACCCAATCATCGCACGTACCAAGACATGCTTCATAGGCTACAAGGTTTAAGAGCAAGGGCTTGGTTGAGTCATCTATTCTTAGCGGAGGAATGTAGAGTCTTCCAGCGAGTAATGTTGGCGTGAAGCTGACATCGGTGAAAAGACTTGTCTTGCTTGGCTTGAAATGGATTCCAGCCTTCCTAAGGTCCTTCGCGGGATAATACCGGCCAGACCAGCTCTTTCGAGAATCATCCTTGTACCAGCTTTTGTGATCCTTAACACCTGCGGCATCTATTATGCTCCTGGCAACAAATTTGTTATGAAAAAGTTCTAGAAGATGGGCAGGCTTACGATGAATCGCAGTCAACTCATTTGTTGGGGATTTTGGATGATCAGTACTTGAAAATAATTTTAGCAGACTGCGAAAAAAACTTGAAATGGTTGCTAAGTTTTTTGATAACTTTTCCCTACATGACTCTCTTCGAGGGGGCATTGAGCGAATATGCTTGAAGAAAGGCTCAAACAGATCCACTCTCTCCCCTCCTTGAATATTGAACCTCAAACTCATTAGTTCAAGGAGAACTTCAAAAGGGAGTTGGTTCTCTAGTAAGAACAAATCCCTTGCAACCAAAGACACATGGTGATTAGACATCTTTAGTTTTTCAGGTTGCTCTGAGAGGCAGAAGAAGAAATGGAGAATGAAGCAACCATCAAGAAACATCATCTGGGAAAACTCCTTGTCCTCAAACTTCTGCGTTGAATCCTCTGTATAGCATTTCCTTGCATTGCTCGCCACCCCTTCAACCTTGCAGAACATTGTATCAGGGGCCACTTGACTCTCCATGACGAACTGGCTCGCGAATGTGACTTTGTTGTCCTCCATTTCCTTGAGTTCTGGTTTCCCATGGTGATAGGGACCGATGGAGACCACCGATGGATCGTAGCAACCACTGTTATTTTCAATTTTACGAAACGTCGGTGGGACCCTTGGAATGATAGGCCCTCCCAGTTGGTAGTTGCCGGTCTGTTCCCTCTTTCTGTCCATCATCGATTTCAGCCACTCGTCAAAGCGAGAGGTAGATTGCTGCAGGCTTGCATGATCTGCGATCACGATATCAATTTTTTCAGGCATCGTTAGTGCAGATTAAAAAAAGAGGGCTTTTATTTACTTTATTAATGCACATTAACAGGAGGATACCAGACTCTTATATATATATATAAGACTCCTTGAAGAAATTTATCTTGAAATTGAATCAGCTTTTAGTTTGGAACAAGAATCTTAGCTTACTTGAAACTGGAGACTGATTTGTCGTCAAAAGCAATTAGCAAAATAAAATTCACATTCCTGACAAAGCGCAAAAACATCAGCAATTTTGACAGGCTGATTTGTGGCATCAAAGAAAATCTTATTAACTTAGAAATGCATGGAATAGAAAAACACAGATGAGCTCTATCCTTAGCCTGATATATATTTAAAAGAATTTAAATATTTTTTTTAAATACTACCCTCTCTGTAAGTTATAATCTATCCTCAGCAAGAATCAAGGAGTTGCAACCATCAACACAAATTAAGCAGAAAGTATCACAGCCTAATTCAAGCATAAATAAGTGAACGTTGCATAGCTTAATTCAGGCTAACATGTGAAGCTCAAGGGTACAGGCTAGCATGTTGCACATGTACTTTAGTTTTGGTTACTGTTTGCAACAGAAAGCAAGTTATGCCTTCACCATAGATGTTCCCTTTTTCTTTTTTTTGGGCTAACAAGCTTGGACTGAGATTCCACAATTTTCACCCCTTTTGGAATCTGCATATGCTGTGCTACTATGATTAGTTGATTACGTAGTTTCTAGTTTCTAATATACACTCAAGTCATTACATCAGAAAAAACACTAACAATATATTAGTAATAATTTATGGTTTTTAAAATTTGCAACAGTACTTTATCCTAAGTTTTCAAGACAAAAAAATGCAACTGACTTGTCTTTTCAGAAAAAAAAATTCATAAATATTTGTGTTGTCTTATATATATATATTTTTTTTTTTGAGAAAACAAAATTATCAAATTTGCAACATCTACCATTTTATTTTATTTTTAATTCTGTGTTTCAATTTTACCGTACAACCTCAATCAATCCATACCACATGACATATGCAATACATATGCGATGAAAAAAAGGTGGAGCTTAATAATTAGATTGAAAACACAGTAATTAATTATTTCTAGGGGCAGATGATGAATACATCTACTAGGTAGCTATGCCTATAGTGACAAAGGGATGACACAGTGAACTGTGAGGGGTTACGGAACAGTGCGACCCTGATGACAAGAGAAACTCACAGCGGCGGCAACCGCATGTTGTATCAGGCCTCAAATTGACAGAAGAATGAGTGTCCGAGGGCTGAATGAAGGCGGGGAAAAGAAAGAAGCTTCTCGGAAGAAATATTTTAGAAGGGCTTGTGGAAATGCCTCCACATTAAGGGGTGAAATTAAAAAAATTTCAAAACTTAGGTTATGAATCTTGGCACAGAATAATAACAGTAGAAGAATTCAACACAGTGTGATCATTTTTTTTTTTTCTATAAACAACATATGGACAAGGTAAGAAGTATATCTCATTTAATATCTTATGTTTTTAGATTTAGATTATTTTTTGATATAGTATCAGAGTTTTGTTAACCAAACGATCATGAATTCGAATATCATCACCTCTATTTTATTTAAAAATTAAATATAAATAGTAGTATAAGCCTATATATAAGTTTCAAGTTTAAAAAAAATTTATTTAAAAAGATGTGTTAGAAAATAATATAAATCTTAAGTTTTTGGACGAGATGATTCTTTAACAAACAATATATATATAGACACACACACACACGAGACAACTGAGGGACAAACACAAAAATATTTATGGGTGTATAGGGTGACATTTATATATGGTAATCTGCAGACGCCTATTATTAAAGTATAGTTTGTAATTTTCAGTATCATCTTTAACAAGTCAAAGTCTTTTTGGTTTCTCCAGATTAAGGAATTTAATGTATTTCTAGTTTTCATCAATCTGTCAATGATATATATTGTGTCCTTCACCCTTCTGTTTTTGTAATCGGGAAACAATAATGAAAAGTCTTTTGTGGTATCGAACTGCAGCTCTACCATTTATTTCCTACAAAATTCATCTTCTATTCTGTTTTCTGCAATCTGTTTCCAACACATACACGGGTTGCATGGGCATTACTGCTACATATGCCTTAATGGCACTTATTATAATGCCAAAAAGAAATGAGTACTTGAAAATTACACCATAAATAGGACCCTTACAGTGAAGTATCCATCTCTTGAACGTGTTTCTGCAATGTGATTCGATGCCCCTTTTAACCTGAATATATATAAGCATACGGATTAGGCACTAAATAATTGGCTATGTCATCGAAGAGTTCTGCTACCTGTCGATCGCTTCCAAGAGTATTGAGGAGTGTATATGCCTTGTGATCGCAGTTCCCGCTCCCTCACATCTTCAGGGTGATCAATGAGGGAATCCATGAAAGCAAATGTAAGAAGTTACCCAAAATTCATTGAATTCACCAAGGCATGCTTCCTATGTCACCAAGTTTACAAGTAAGGACTTGTTCGAATCGTGTATTGTTAGAGGAGGAATTCGGTGTCTTCCAGCAAGGACCGTTGATTTGAAATGGACACTGGTGAAAAGACTAGTCTTGCTTGGCTTGAAATGGATTCCCACCCTCCTAAGCTCCATCGCAGGATTGATGATAACGGTACCAGTTGGTCCTGGAATGATTAGGTGAGATCACTTATCTGCCAACGATCTGGGCACGAAAAAGTTTGAGAAGATGGATAGGCTGTTTAGTAATTCTTCGGTCTTCTGAACTCGTCAATGATCGAGGAAAAATCCTTCTGCGAAGGAACTTTGATATCCTTTCCCTGCATGACTCTCTTCGATGGGGAACTGCCCAAATGTGCTTGCAGAACTCTTTGAGCAGTTTCATCCCTTCCCCTTCTCGATTTTCTTCTTCTTCATCTTCTCCTGCCTCTAGATCTCCCCTTCTGAACCTCAAACTCATCAATGACTGGAAAAGGGAGATGGTTTTCTAGTAAGAATAAGTCCCTGTAACCAAAGCTGAAACATGACTATTCATCCTTTCTAGTAAGAATCGTCATACGCAAGAGGCAGAAGATGAATTGGAGGATGAAACAACCGTCAAGAAACATCATTTGGGTGAATTGTTCGTCTTCCAAACCTTCTGTTGAATCTTCAGCATAGTATTGCCCCGCTTCATTGGACACCTCTGCCACTTTGCCATACGAATCTTCAACCAGTTCTTCACTCTGTTGGACAAACTGGCGTGCCATCATGAGCTTGATATTCTCCATCTCTTTGAGTTCTGGCTTCCCATGGTGATAAGGACCAATGGAAACCTTCAAGGGATCGTATCAATCCTTGTTCACCTCAATCAGACTAGGCATCTGTGGAACCTTCGGAATCTTTGGCCCTCGGAAATGGCTGTTCGTAGTCTCTTTCCCTTCACCCTTCATTATGGATTTAAACAACTCTTTGTTGCTACGAGGAGTAATTGAACCTGCAATTTCCTCAATTGAAATTTCTAGTTGTTTGGCCATTAGAACTACAGACTAGTACACTAATTTTAGGATTTCGTATGTATTCCTGATGCATATCAACAGATCAATACGGATCTATTAGTACATATATTCAAGTACCTTGTAGCAAGAAACAAGAATCCTAGCTTACTTGGACAGTGAGCTTTAGTACTTTTAACTATTTTAATTTCTCTTTTGGAAAACATATGTGATCTTTAGAGCTTAGATAGAGATTTTTTCAAAGCATTTTAAAAGCTTTATTCCTTATGAAAGTTGGCCGACTAACATGCCCGAATTAGGTCTAGAAAATCTCTGTTCAAGATTATTCGTTATTTTCCTAGTTTTTTTGGATTCATTTTCACGTTAGGTTTTGAGAATTTTAATCTGATTTAATTTTAATTAGCTAAGCTAGCTTAGCCATTATTTAAATAGCTTTGTAGCTTAATTATTTTTCAAAATTATTTAAGATTCATTATTAAAAATTTATTTTGAAAGAATAGTTTACTCTACCGCTTAAGATTGTAATTTTAGAACTTGGATAATTCTACTTAATATTTTAATTGCTATACGCTGGTGTGTTACTAAACAATCCAAGATAAATTCTAGTTATTTTACCCATACCTACGTAGTTAGTTAGTTACATAGATATCCGCTCTCCCTTCTCCGTCTTTAATTCAAGCCGAACCGTAAGCCGGCAAAAGTCGGCCTCGCCTTCTCGTAGATGGTGTTACCGAGAGCAGCGAATTGTTAGGAGAGAGAGAAAAAATTTAAATAATTAATTATTGGTGACAATCTGATATATCTATACACGTTGCTGTATATAGAAAAGATCACGACTGAGTATTTAATGATATAATAAATGGGTAGATAAGATCACGACTGAGTATTTAATGATATAATAAATGGGTAGATTTAGTCACTAGAAAGTGTCTTACACAACTTTTTAATTGCGCGAGCACCACTTTTTCAAAACATGTAAAACACGCATTAGCAATTTTTTAATTAAAAAAATATAAAATACATCGTAAAAATACTAAGACGCCTCCATGATCCTCTTAATTACACAATACTCCTGTAAAAAATACCAAATACCCCCAAAAGCAAAGCTTCTTCTTTATCTTTTCCGAAACTAAAATCATTATTTGCTTGTACTTGAAAATTAAAAAAAAACCAATTGCTCTTGTGGAAGAAAACCAAAGAAACATTTATCCGCTCGTAAAAGGAAAAGAGATTGAAAGTGAAACTACTATTACAATCTACAATAAAATGTCTCTTGAATAGTGATTTCCCCAACTTGTACTTGAAAATTAAGAAAACCCAATTGCCCTTGTGGAAGAAAGCCAAAAAAATATTTATTCGTTCGTAAAAGAAAGAGAAATTGAAAGTGAAACTACTATTACAATCCACAGTAAAATATCTCTTGATGTACAGTGATTTCCCCAAACAATTTAGCTTTTATTATAATTTTCTCAACACAAGTGAAATAGCTGCAAAATTCAATTTCTACTATAGAAAGCATCAGCTGATGATAAAAGTTACTATGTTGAAGCATGCTCCAACGAGATCAAAAAGTAATCACACTTTGTTCAGAAACAGAGGCTTTAGGGTTATCTGAAATGTGACACTGCCTGGCCTAACTCGACTTTTGATCAGTTACAGTTAAAAATGCACGAGGGATAAGGATTAGGGTTGTTCCTGGTCTCGAAGTGCAGGAACTCTCTTCTTCAATCTTTAGATGCAGTTGTATTTGCTTTATATATCTTCTGTTTTTTTTTTTTTTTTTTCAATTTCTGAAGCGCTAAATAAGCTTAGAAATTTTCATCCTTGTGAGAATCAACAAGTGTCCTTAGCTTTTCAACAGCTCCATGAAATCTAACATGGCACAAGGGGATTCAAAGCAGAGAATCAACTCTATTTTAAGAACTGACGTTGCCCATGAACAAGTTAGCTTACGTCTGCCTAGCAGTAGTTTCAAATTCAAGAAATGGGTAATATGGTAGACGGATCAGATACAAGATGCGTAGTTTTGTTGTTTGGTAAGCTATATATATAACTAGTCCCTATGCCTGACCAAAAGAGCCCAAGTGTGACAGCTTGCCCCTTGGCATCACAAACTAAAGTAGTTCTATCCGAATTTAATATAACAAGTTCCAACTTCTATTTCACTATAGCATCAAACACAAGACCAAGAGAAAATTAATGCTTCTCAGGAAAGCTTTAATTTGCATGCTAAAAGGTTTCCTTAAATTGGCAAGCCAAATTGTAGCCAAGAACACGATGAGACTATAATAGTCTAAATAATTTCACTTGGCCATAAGCAAGAAAAATTATGGCCAATAGCTCATCCATTCAATTTTAAAAAAATACTGACAAACTACTCGTCGGTTGATAAAAAAAAAAGGAAAAAAACTGAATAACTGGAAAAGATTCTGTTGCCACAGTCCTAGCCTGTGATAAAAGAAACGAAACTAAAATAATAAATCTTAGCTCTGGGAAAGTTCTCGGCTGCGCTTTGCAGCAGCAACAACAGCATTCATTAGTGTTCCACGAAATCCACCCTTCTCCAATTCATGAATACCAGCAATAGTTGTCCCCCCAGGTGAAGCAACGTCATCTTTAAGTTGACCAGGATGCTTCCCAGTTTTAGAGGCCATAGATGCTGCCCCTAGAACCTGCAGAAGAAACAAAAAAATTCAGCGACTCATGCAACATACTAAAAGAAGAGCGTAGATCTCCTGATGCTTTAAGGTTCCAAAGAGAATTGGATACCCCACAGATATACTCATGACTAATCCAACGACTGCTCAAAACAGGAAGCAAACTGTCCCTGCTTCCATTTTAGGTACAAGAAGCAGTAGCTTACTAAAATCCACTAAACAAGGGATTACTCAGTAAACGTTGATGTACTATTTTTGATGCCTTAAATAGTTTATAAATGGAATGACAGTGAATTCTTTATCATGCGCATTGTCCAGAGTAGTCATATCTAGTCTTTCAGAACATACAACTCCAGATCATTCACCCTAAACAATAATTCAATAAGAAAATTGATGTCACAACAACTAATTTTCAAAGGACACATTGTTTGCCTATTCATTTTCATTCTATGTTTGAATTTTACATTTTAGCAAATTAAGCATTAGAGGATTATCGTTTCATCAGCAGAATCTTTGATGAAATCCAGAGCTTTAAAACATCAGAAATTCAAACTTGCTAATCCTAATACACAGTTGCTGCATTGGTCTAAAACAACATCAAAGGCTCCAATTTTTTTTCCTATTTTCTGTTCTATTCAGTGAGTCTACAGCAAGTGAATTTGTGTAATAAGATACAGTTCAAATACTAAATTGAATCTCTGAGAACAGCAATAGCCATCTCAAATAAATGACTTACAGTTTGAGAGGCTAGGCCCATTGCAAGTTCTCGCGGTAGACCTGCAGCCACTCCTCCATCAGCCAAAGCTTCAATTGCTAGGTATATGTAAGCTGGGCCACTTCCACTGCTCATGAACGCAGAAAGAGAGTTACACTATAGCAGAATCCAATTATACAATCTCTATTAATTTAAATAGAAAAACATGTGTAAAGCAACAGAAATTAGTGCATGCCACTTGATTGATTTAGAGCCTTTCTCAAGATATTAACTAAATCAGTATGTTATTACCCTTTGCAGAAACATCATACCTTAGGCCAACAATTGCATCAAACAATTTCTCGTCAGCTCTCCATATCTTGCCAACCGATCCAAACAATTTAGCTACCAGTTCTCCATCTTCTTCAGTTGCAGCTCCACCCAAGCACATAACTATCCAAGAAACAGGCAAATTAAAACCACTTCTTCCAAATTGCTACAAACTTAAGATGTAAATAATTGATCACAAACATGAACTGCAGCGGGACTTGAAGAGTTGAAAGGTGCATATTATCACACAAAGAAATGAATGAACATTCTGAGCAAAAAAAAAAGGCAAAATCTTTCAGCTGCTAAGTTGATCATGAAGACAAAATAAGACCAACATAACGTGGTTCATGATTCGGTAATATATAGCATTGAACACAGTATTCTTTAATGCAATAACATGTGTAATGTTGCTCAATCAGTAAGAATCATAAGGAAAAAAAAATTACCTGAAGCTGCCTCACCAACAGCTGAAGGAGTATTAGGCACCACTCTGATAAATCGGCTATGACCAGCCCATTCCTAAACTAAACAAAAATGTTCTACTTCAATTAGAAAACAAATATTAGACATCCAAAAAAAATTAAAGATAGCCAAGAACAGATAAATTTCCAAATAAAACAAGCATAGCAACAATTTCTAAAAATGTGAGAAAACAAATAAACCTGCAAATCTTTCAATTTTGTTCCAGCCGCAATTGAAACCAAAAGCTTGTCCTTCGTTAGCAATGGCCTTAATTCCAAAACAACATCTCTCACTACACCACACAAACCCCAAAAGAAATAATCATTAACAACATAATTAGTAGCCCATAAAAAATCACAACTTTCCTAAAATAGCCACAAAAAATCATCATCGAAAACATATTTAGCGCAGAGTTTAATTTTTCACTAAAACAAATCCTACCAACTTGTGGTTTGACGGAGAAAATCACCACATCACTCTCTTCAACAACCTGCACATACCACAACACCAATAAAAAAAATAAGTAATTAATCACTAATCAAGAAGTTAAATAAAGAACATATTTTTTCTAATTACATTGCGATTCTGAGGGAGAACTTTGACCCCAAGAGAGTCAAAAGCGAGACGGCGAGCAGGATTGGAGTGGATTGAAGTAGAGATACGAGGAGGCGGCAAAAACCCAGATTGAACAGCTCCTTTAGCAATACTCTCTGCCATTTTACCTGCTCCAATAAAACCCAACTTGTATGTCTCTGTTTGTATAGATAAGAACTGTGTCGCCTCCATTTTCTTGTTCTTGTTATTGGATCTCTGATACGAGGATGATGTTTACTGAAGCTGAGACGAATGAGAAGTCTTCTGCTATATGTACTGTGTGCGTGCAGATTGTCGAGTTACGAGCGAAGTCTTGATGGGCGGCCGTTTTTAGGCTCCCATAAGCGGCTTGATGGGTTTGGGTTGGATTTACTATTTTTTGTTTTTTTTTTTAATTATTATTATTTTTTAACCAAATCCTTATTTTAAACTGTCTTCTCAATCAAAATATATTTTGAAGAAAGTATAATTTAATAGGAGAGACTAAGGTTTGACTTTCTTATGATTTATACGGGATTTGTAAAATGGAGGTGACTCTAAAATTAAGTATAATATCATAAAAAAAAATTATGTTATTACAGAATTGTTAACCAACTATATTGAGATAGCGTTTGGAACGAGGTGAAAATCATATTTTTTATAAAATTAATTTTTTTATAAAATTAATTTTTTTTAAAATATATTATTTTAATATATTGACATAAAAAATAATTTTAAAAAAATAAAAAAATATATTATTTTGATTTATTTTCAAATAAAAAAATATTTTAAAAAATAATTGTTATCACATTTTCAAACACTCTCAAAAAGCAGCTTCACTGCTAATTTTATTTTTTTTTTCATCAATCAATATCAACATCTTGTTAGTAAACCCATTTATCTTACTATCACACAGCATAATATCACTTACACAATTAGTTTTATTAGTCAGTTCATGCATGCATCCACAGTCTTTTATTTGAGCCTTGTCAAGCGAATTTTGCACTATCTAAAGGGTTCTGTCGGACGTGAGATTATTATGACTAATAATGGTGGTTTCTACGTGTTTGTTGGTGGTAATTTGATTTCCTGACATAGCAAGAAACAATTGTTACATGTTCTAGAGCTAAAATTGAATATCATGCGACATCAGCAGCTTGTGAATTAATTTGGCTTAAAGGTGTTTTGTCAGAACTAGCATTTTCAAGCAGTATTTCAATGTCTTTGTTTTGTAATGATGTTGATCGTCGTTAACAAGTTCAGCTGTAAATTATTAAATCATATTATATTTATAGGCATAACCAATTAGCTGATGTGTTTACAAAGATTCTGACTTCAGCATATATTCATCGTCAGCTATCCAAGCTTGAATCAATTAAATCCCTTTGATCTGACTTGAGGGGAAGTATTGAAGGGAAAACTGCTATATTTTCTCCTACATTATGTCTCCCAGGGTAGTGCAGTTCTTATAGTACTGCAGCCGCTAAGGAAAGTTGCAGTGGATCCTATATTGTCTTCTATATTCTTACTTCTGATCACTACAATGTTTCTAATTCATATTAATTACTACTGTTATGTAAACAATTGATAGGATAATTATTAGTACGAATAGATAGATTTTGATATACCAGG